>ERZ1370068.5394-contig-4416_pt1 | contig 94733 bp, 106 predicted proteins | sample MGYA00561227_ERZ1370068 | MGnify/ENA primary metagenome ERZ1370068 (study PRJEB38410, sample SAMEA6850437) | metagenome | study: Metagenomic assessment of the ecological functions of the soil: analysis of the soil microbiota associated with the... | reverse complement strand
TCTGTTTGTACTTCACGTTCAGTTGCGTATTGCTGGACACAAAGGATCTGGCGCGGGTCCTTTACCGGATCCGCCAGCTGGCGACGAGGAGGTCATCCCGTTTTGAGCTCGCTCGCCGATCACATCCCGCGGATCGTGGCAGGAACGTCAGGTCCAAAGGACCCGACCTACATCCGGCCAGTGAGGCGGGTGCCTGGATGCCCTCCTGGCGACATCTCACGCAACTCGGCGGTACTGGCGCGGCAGGACGTTCGTGATCGATCGCCGGTGGGATCCGTCGGCCTCTATGGCCGGAACAGGTCGGCGTGCTGGCGTCGGCTCGATCAAGCAGCGGGCGAGGCGCCCCTGTTCACCGGCGGCGTACGGCGCGGCCGCCGTTTCTATTCTTCGACCTCGAGACGACAGGGTTGAGCGGCGGGGCGGGAACGCTGGCGTTCCTCGTCGGCTTTGCGCGTGGTTCGAAGGCGACGGCGCGTTCGTGACGCGCCAGTTCCTCGTCCGCCACGCGGACGAGGCGGATACTGCTGGGGGCGAGTCGCCGACGAGCTCGCGCGCGCCACGGCGCCCTCGTCAGCCAGCGGAAAGTCGTTCGAGTACGCTGCTCGAGGGACGGTATCTCTATCACCCGCCTGGCGTGGCGCGGGCGCGGATGCCGCAGCGTCGACGTCCACTGCATCCCGCGCTGCGCGTTCTGGAAAGCGCAGGGTGAGAGAAAGCTCCGTCCCTGCAGTGGGGCCTCCGGGGCCGAAGCTCGCCCGGCCCGAAGAGAACGCCAGTTGCTCGCTCACGTGGCGCTCGAGCGGCAGGTGATCGGCGCGCGCGGCGGCGCGGCGACGTGCCCCGGATTCGAGATCCCGGGACGGTATTTCCAGTTCGTGCGCAGCGGCGACCGCGCGCCGCTCGAGGCGGTCGCTCGGCACAACCGTCATCGATCTGCTGCTGGCTCGCGGCGCTCACCGCGCGGCTGTTTCACCTGGCGTGCACCTGGCCCGGACACGCGATCGGCGACGCGCGCGTGAGGCGCTCGCGCTCGGCCACGTCTACGCCCGCACGGCGAGCTCCGACGCGCGCTCGCGCGGGCTTTCGGCGCGCCCTCGATCGCTGCCGTTCCCCGCGCGGCGCCTACGACCGATCGGGGATCGAGGCGCTCCGCGCCTGGCGATCGCGTGCCGCCTGCGCAGCGGCTACGAAGAGAGGCGGCCGTCGTTGGCGTCAGCTGGCGGAGCATGCGCGGCTTTGTCCTGCGGCCCGATCGTTGCGCGAAAGCGACCGAGGCGCTGGCGATTCACCACGAGCACCGCGTTCCCGATCTCGCGCTGGCCAGGCGGTTCGCCCTCGGCAGCCTCCGCCGCGCTCACCGGACGAGCCGCGGCCATCGCTGGCGCATGCCGTCAGGCATCGCCTGGCACGCCTCGAGCGAAGATGGGTATCCGCGCAGAACGGACGCTTGTTGGACTAGCAGGTGGCGAGCGACCTTCCGCCGGTGCCCGCGTGCGCATCTACTGGGGCAGCCCGATGCGATAAGGAGGCTCTCTTGACCGGAGGTGCTTTCAGCCTCTCGACCACCCTTATCGAGACGAGGACGCCGGTGCGTTCACGGTTTTCGCACACGCATGAACAACGCACTGACTCTCGGCGTAACAAGGCGTCAGGGTCACGGCGGGCTTCCGCGCCGGCGTCGTTCACCTCGGAGGTCCCCCCCGGTCGAAGGCCGCGCGCAGGAAGCGCTCAGCGAGTTCCCGGCTGAAGAGTGGACGCCCTTTGTGCTGGGCCGTGATGTCGCCCCAGTTCAGTGCCGCAGCTCCTCCCTCTCGACGATCGGTAGGCGGTGACCAGAAAGCAGCCGGCCGATCGACGTAAATCGCGACTACAATTCGAGTGCGCCGCTGTTTCCTGCTCGTGCGCGCCGCCCGAGTCGCGGTCGCCTGCGCATCCAGCGCGCCCAGCTGCACCACGGCGATGGCGACGAGGACGAGGCCGCGCCGTCCGCCGCAGCCCGGCAGCCCGTGTCTCGAAATGCCCCGCCAGACCATCCAGAGGTTTGCCGCCGAGCGTGCACTTTTTAGCATCGGCACTGAGATGTAGTGGGCCAATCGGGGTGCTTCGCCGTCAGCAGCAGACAGGCGATGTCGGTGGCGACCAACGCCCCATCCCACGTCGCGCTAAACGATCCGGCAGGCTCTGGGATTTTCGCCTGCTCCACGCCAGCCCTAGCGCCGCGCTGGTGATGATCATGATGCCGGCAAGCGGCTCGGCTCGGCTGGCCCGCGCAGCTCGGGTGAAGTATCCATCGAGGTCGACGATCGTCATCGGACCACTGCCGTAGTGACCGGAGCCGAGCGATATCAGCGCACGACATATTTTGCGAATGACGGCAGCTTGATGATCGCGGGCAGGAACGCGACGAAACTGCAGCCGTCGTCGCTGCTACGAACCGCGCGCGCTCACGTCTTCCGTCGAGGATACACGAGAGGGCGACAGCCAGGGGCAGCGCCGATAGATGCGGGCACAGGACCACGCCGGTCAGCGCACCGAGCCACAGCGCCGTCGATCGCGCCGGTCGTTCGACGGTGGGCGACGGGCATGCCGCCCACAATGCCGATACGCCGATAATCAGCGCCTCGGCGCATCTGATCCACTGATCGCTGCTGTGGTCGCCGACAGCGCGGCCCCCGACTGCACCAGCAGCGCCGCGCCGAGTCCGGCACGGCGCCAGACCACCGCGCCGGCCGCGGCCAGCAGCGCGGAGGAACGACGAGCGAGGTCCAGTAAATCGCCTCGACGAAGGCTTCGGGCCGCGCGATGACGTCGTGCGCGATGGTCCCATCGCCGTCCGCGGCGTGCCGCCAGGACCAGACAAGACTCGCCGATCGCCTGGGCGGGGACGCCAGGATGCTGAATGAGATAAGGAGGATAGCCGCCGAGGATCGACGACAGCGAGTTCAGGAGATAGGCGTAGGTCGGTCGAAGTTGAAAGCGAGCCACGACGGCCCGTGCGCCCGTCCGCATCCACGCGCCGGTCGCGACCAGCGCGAGCGGCGCGACCGGAGCCACTCCGCTCCAGCGCGGTGTGGAGCGGCGCGTCGCGACTCGCTCGGACGAGGCAGATCGGTCATGACGGAGGCTATGCCCGGACGGTACGCTGGAGAACACTTGGCGAATCCCCACCGGGTCTTCGTGGCGGCCAGTTGGTGATGATGCGCCGGTCGGCTGGGATACAGGGCTGGCCCGCGATCACGCCGGCGGCGTGATACGCATTCCATCCCTCGTTGGCGTGCGGTCTATCGGGCGGCTGGTGCCGCTTCCTTCTTGGCCCAGGCCTTGGTCGCTTTCGCGGCGGTCTTGCGGCTCTCGGACGTCTGCGCGCCGTAAGCTTCTTGGTGAACCGCTCACGCGACCTTCGGTATCCGAGTAGCTTCTGCTTGCCCGTGAAGAACGGGTGGCAGCTCGAGCAGATTTCGAGGTGCAGCTCGGGCTTGGTCGAACGGGTCTTCCAGGTCGTCCCGCGCGCAGCGTGCCTCGACGTCGAAAATACTTGGGGTGAATTGCTTCCTTCACAGCGTGCTCCTTGGCGTATCCGGAAACCGTCATTGCCATGCAGACGCCTACGGTGTGGCGTTCGGTCCACGGTCCCAGCGGTGGTTCTTGAGGGCCTCGCCTGAGCCTGAGGCAACCTGACCCGCGTCGCTGGCAGCCAGATTCCGCTCGACGTGCGTCGGCCGGCGCATGCCGGGAATCGTCGGTGCTGACCGCCGGGTGCTCGAGGATGAAGCGAAGCGCCAGTTCAGCAGATCCATGCCGTCCGGCACCAGCGGGCTCAGCCGGTCCACCGCGCGCCAGCGTCGCGGCGAGGTGCTCGCGGTTGAAGTAGAGGTTGCGCCAAGTCGCCCTCGGGCCACTTCGAGTCCGGCGTCAGCGTGCCGGTCAGGCTCCCCCTCGTCGAACGGGCACCCGCGCGATGACCGCGATGTCGTGCGCCTGGCAGTAGGGCAACAGCTCGTCTTCTGGGCGCCTGGTCGAAGATGTTGTAGACCACCTGCACGCTGTCGATTAGCCCGGTCTTCAGCGCGCGCGAGCACGTTGGTCGGCCTCCCACCGGTTCACGCTGATGCCGACGACGCGCACGAGCCCTTCCCGCTTTCAGGTCGTCGACCGCGCGCTGCCAGCTATCGTCTGCCGCCACAGCGTCGCTCCAGACGTGGAACTGCTGCAGGTCGATCGTGCCGGACCCCGAGGTTCGTCGAGGCTCTTCTCGGTATATTCGCGGATGTGCGCCGGCGGATAGCGTGTCCGCGACCGGGTACTCCGCCTTGCCGGGCCACTTCATGTTCTTCGGCGGAATCTTCGTCGCGACGTAGGCCAGCGCGCCGCGGTGCGCGCGAAGCGCCTCGCCGAGCAGCGTCTCGCTCTTGCCCATTGCCGTAGCACCCACGCGGTGTCGAAGAAGTTGCAGCCGAGCGCGAACGCCCGGTCGAGCGCCCGCAGCGACTCGTCGATCGTCGGATCCGGTCCACCCGCCCATGCCCCACATGCCGTAGCCGATTTCCGAGACCTGCCAGCCGGTGCGTCCGAAGCGCGCGATAGCCGCATATGAAAACGTTAGAACGTGAGACGGTTGGAAGTTAGAAGGGAAAGTTGAAAGTGAGGAAGTAGCTGAGCTAGTTCATGCAGCTTCAACCTCTCACACTCTGAACCTTCCCTACAGTCTTGCCGCCGTTGCGACATCGACGCCAGGAAATCCCTGGTTGGTCTTGGTCTTCGACATGCGCGACAGCAGCAGCTCCATCGCCTCGACCGGCGACAGCGGCGTCAGCACCTTGCGCAGCACCCACACGCGGTTGAGATCTTCCTTCGGGATGAGCAGCTCTTCCTTGCGCGTGCCGCTCTTCTGGATGTCGATCGACGGGAAGACGCGGCGGTCGGTCAGCTTGCGATCGAGGTGGATCTCGAGGTTGCCGGTGCCCTTGAACTCCTCGAAGATCACCTCGTCCATGCGCGAGCCGGTGTCGACGAGCGCGGTCGAGATGATCGTCAGCGATCCGCCCTCCTCGATGTTGCGCGCCGCGCCGAAGAAGCGCTTCGGCCGCTGCAGCGCGTTGCTGTCGACGCCGCCCGACGAGGACCTTGCCCGACGGCGGCACGATCGTGTTGTAGGCGCGCGCCAGCCGCGGTGATCGAGTCGAGCAGGATCACGACGTCCTTCTTGTGCTCGACCAGCCGCTTCGCCTTCTCGATCACCATCTCGGCCACCTGCACGTGGCGCTGCGCCGGCTCGTCGAACGTCGACGAGATCACCTCGCCGCGGACCGACCGCTGCATGTCGGTGACCTCTTCCGGCCGCTCGTCGATGAGCAGCACGATCAGGTAGACCTCGGGGTGGTTGTGCGTGATGCTGTTCGCGATGTTCTGCAGCAGCATCGTCTTGCCGGTGCGCGGCGGCGCGACGATGAGGCCGCGCTGGCCCTTGCCGATCGGCACCATCATGTCGAGCACGCGCGCCGACAGGTTCTCGGCGTCGGTCTCGAGCGCGATCTTCGACTGCGGATACAGCGGCGTCAGGTTCTCGAAGAACACCTTCTCGCGCGCCCGTTCCGGCGGCTCGAAGTTGACCGCTTCCACCTTGATCAGCGCGAAGTAGCGCTCGCCGTCCTTGGGCGGCCGGATCTGGCCCGACACCGTGTCGCCGGTGTGGAGGTCGAACTTGCGGATCTGCGACGGCGACACGTAGATGTCGTCGGGGCCCGGCAGGTAGTTGTAGTCGGGCGCGCGCAGGAAGCCGAAGCCGTCGGGCAGCACTTCGAGCACGCCCTCGGAGAAGATCAGCCCGCTCTTCTCGGCGCGCGCCTTCAGGATCTCGAAGATGAGCTCCTGCTTGCGCATGCCGGTCGCGCCCGGGCACGTCGAGCCCCTTCGCGATCTTGGTCAGCGCGCCGACGCTCATGTCCTTGAGCGTCGAGAGCTCTAGCTTTCCGGCGGTGGCGGCGCGGCTGGCCGTTGCCCTCGGGAGCGGCGCTGCCGCGCGGCTGCGCGAGTCGGCTGTTGCTCAGTAGTCGGTCGATCAGTGTCCACAGTTCGTCCAGTCCTTCGCCCGTGACCGCCGAGACCGGCAGCACGGAAGTGTCCAACACGGATTCAGATGCTCTCAGGCGCGCGGATCCGTTCGCCGCGCCCGAGCTTGTCGATCTTGGTGCGCCACGACGGCGCAGACCTGCGGCGCTCAGCGGATCACGCCAGCCGCAGATCGGTCGTCGAGCCCGGATCGACCGCGCGTCGACCAGCGGGAGTCCGGCCGAGGGCCGCGCAAACACCGCGCGGACGATCGCCTCGAACTCGTCCTGGCTGGCTCGCCGCGCCGCCCAGGCTCAGGCTCCGTCCTTTCGGCGCGCCGCGCGTAGCCGTAGCCCGGGAGATCCAGCGAGATACGCGGCGCGTCGCCAGCCGCGTGACCGCGATAGACGTTCGCGAGCCGCGTCTTGCCGGGCGCGGCGCTCGTCCGCGCGACACGCTGGCGGACCAGCGCGTTGATCAGGTGCACTTGCCGACATTCGAGCGCCCTGAGCTAACGCGATCTCGGCTGCGCCGTCTCGCGGCAGACCGTCCTGCCGCGGCGGCGCATCGCCGACTGACTCCAGCGACTATCTTCCAGTGGGTAATCGTGTCGTCGACAGTGGTCGACCGGTTCCGCCGGCTCCTCGGCCGGCGAGACGCCCTGCCAGCGGCTCGGCCAGCGCGATCTTCAGGACCTCGTCCATCGTCTGAACCAAGTAGACCGTTCAACGTGTCGAGCACGTTCTTCGGAATGTCCGCCAGGTCCTTTTCGTTGTCTTTCGGCAGGATGATGCGTGCTTGATGCCGGCGCGGTGCGCGGCCAGCACCTTCTCCTTCACGCCGCCAATGGGCAGCACCTTGCCGCGCAGCGTGATTTCACCCGTCATCGCGACGTCCTTGCCGGACCGGCGATGCGCGCGAGCGCCGAGACTAGCGTCGTCGCGAGCGTGATGCCGGCCGACGGGCCGTCCTTCGGGATCGCGCCCTCGGGCACGTGGATGTGGACGTCGGTCCGCTTGTTGAAGTCCTTCGGCGATGCCGTATTCCTCGGCCTTCGAGCGCACGTAGCTCATCGCCGCCTGCGCCGACTCCTGCATGACGTCGCCGAGCTTGCCGGTCAGCGTCAGCGTGCCCTTGCCGAGCATCAGCGTCGCTTCCGTGACGCAGGATCTCGCCGCCGACCTCGGTCCACGCCAGGCCGGTCGCGACGCCGATCTCGTTGGTGCTCCTCGGCCATCGTGTTGCGGAAGCGCGGCACGCCGAGATGCTGCGTCACCTTGTCGGCGGTGATCTCTTCGCTGAACGCTCTTGCCCTCCGACGACCACCTTGCGCGCGACCTTGCGGCAGATCGACGAGATCTCGCGCTCGAGGTTGCGCACGCCCGCTTCGCGCGTGTAGCGCTGGATGATCGTCGAGAACGCGCTCGTCGGTGAAGGTGATGTTCTCGCTCGGTGCAGGCCGGCGCCCTCGACCGCCTTTCGGCGCGAGGAACTTCTTGCGCGATCTCGACCTTCTCGAGCTCGGTGTAGCCGGCGAGCTGCAGCACTTCCATGCGGTCGCGCAGCGCCTGCGGGATCGTGTGCAGGACGTTGGCCGGTGCAGATGAACATCACGTTCGACAGGTCGTACTCGACGTCGAGGTAGTGATCGAGGAACGTGTGGTTCTGCTCCGGGTCGAGCACCTCGAGCAGCGCCGCCGACGGGTCGCCGCGGAAGTCCATCGACATCTTGTCGACTTCGTCGAGCAGGAACACCGGGTTCATCGTGCCGGCCTTCTTCATCATCTGGATGATCTGGCCGGGGAACGCGCCGATGTAGGTGCGGCGGTGGCCGCGGATCTCCGCCTCGTCGCGCACGCCGCCGAGCGACAGGCGCACGAACTTGCGGTTCATCGCGCGCGCGATCGACTTGGCCAGCGAGGTCTTGCCGACTCCGGGAGGTCCGGAGAAGGTGAGGATGGTCGCCTTCGGCTTCTTGACCAGCGCGCGGACCGCGAGGAACTCGAGGATGCGCTCCTTGATCTTCTCGAGGCCGTAGTGATCCTCGTGCAGGATCTCCTCGGCGCGCTTGAGGTCGCGGCTCTCGCGGCGTCTTCTTGTGCCAGGGCACCGCGATCAGCCAGTCGAGGTAGTTGCGCGAGACGGTCGCCTCGGCGGACATCGGCGGCATCGACTTCCAGGCGCTTCAGCTCCTGGATGGCCTTCTCCTCGACGTCCTTGGGCATCTTCGCCTGCTCGATCTTCTTCTTGAGCTCGTCGACCTCGTTGCCCTTCTCGTCCTTGCGGCCCAGCTCCTTCTGGATCGCCTTCATCTTCTCGTTGAGTGTAGTACTCCTTCTGCGCCTTCTCCATCTGCTTCTTGACGCGGCACTGGATGCGCTGCGGTCGACCTGGAGCTTGTCGACCTCGATTTCGAGGATGCCGGCGATGCGGTTGAGGCGCTCGATGCGGCGAGATGATCTCGAGCAGGTTCTGCTTCTCCTCGACCGGCACCACCAGGTGCGCGGCGATCGTGTCGGCCAGCTTCGCCCGGGTCCTCGACGCGGACGGCGGCGATCATGGCGTCGTAGTGCAGGCTGTTCGAGAGCTTCACGTACTGCTCGAACAGCGCGATCACCTTGGACATCATCGGCTTCGATCGCCGCTGCCCGACTCCACCTGGCTTGGGGATCACCTTGATCGACGACCTTGTAGCAGCCCGTTGTCGTCCTTGAACTCGACAGCGCCGCGCGCGGTCCAGCCCTCGACCAGCACCTTGACGTTGCCGTCGGGCAGCTTGAGGCTCTGCACGATGTTGCAGACGGTGCCCAGGGTGTGGATCTCGTCCGCCCCCGGGTTGTCGCGGGTGGCGTCGTGCTGGGCGGAGAGGAAGATCCGCTTGCCCTTGGTGAGCGCGTAGTCCAGCGCCTTGATGGAGCTCGGCCGTCCGATCACGAACGGGATCATCATGTGCGGGAACACCACCAGGTCCTGCAGCGGCACCATCGGCAAGGTCTCGATCACGGCTGCTGTTTCCCCTGGTCTCTGCCCATGCGACGTTCAACAGGCTGAGGAGGCGATGCGGGGCGCCTCCCGGCGATAACGCTACCCGACCTTCTCGATGAGGGTGATGGGCTTCATCGCGGTCCAGCACCACTTTCCCTGGTCACCACGCACTCCTTGACCTTCTTCATCGAGGGCAGGTTGTACATGAGGTCCAGCATCAGGTCCTCGATGATCATCCGCAGGCCGCGGGCCCCGATCTTGCGGGCGATGGCGAGGTCCGCGATGGCCTCCAGCGCGTCGTCCGTGAACCGGAGCTTCACGTTCTCGTAGTCGAACATCCGCTGGTACTGCCGGATGATCGCGTTCTTGGGCGTGGTGAGGATCTCGACCAGCGCGCGGCTTGTCGAGGTCGTGCAGCGTGCCGATGACGGGCAGGCGGCCCACGAACTCCGGGATGAGCCCGTAGCGGATGAGGTCGGTCGGCTGTACCGAGCCGACCGGAGCTGCGCCGCGCCTGCGGGGTGGCGGCCTTGGAGTCGGTGCGGAACCCGAGGCTCTTTCTTCCCGATGCGGCGCTCGATGAGCTTGTCGAGGCCCACGAAGGCGCCGCCGCAGATGAAGAGGATGTTGGTGGTGTCGATCTGGTAGAACTCCTGGTGCGGGTGCTTGCGCCCGCCCTGCGGCGGCACGTTGGCGACCGTGCCCTCCAGGATCTTGAGCAGCGCCTGCTGGACGCCCTCGCCCGAGACGTCGCGGGTGATCGAGGGGTTCTCGTCCTTGCGCGAGATCTTGTCGATCTCGTCGATGTAGATGATGCCTTCCTGGCACTTCTCGATGTCGCCGCCCGCGGCCTGCAGCAGCTTCAGGGATGATGTTCTCGACGTCCTCGCCGACGTAGCCGGCCTCGGTGAGGGTGGTCGCGTCGACGATCGTGAACGGAACCGAGAGCAGCGCGCGCCAGCGTCTGGGCCAGCAGGGTCTTGCCGGACCCGGTGGGACCGATCAGCAGGATGTTGGACTTGGTGAGCCTCGACCTCGTTCTTGCCGCGCTGCTTGCTGATCTCGATCCGCTTGTAGTGGTTGTAGACCGCGACCGCCAGCTTCTTCTTGGCCGTGTCCTGGCCGATCACGTACTCGTCGAGGAACTTCTTGATCTCGTGCGGGACCGGCAGGGCCGACTTGTACGTGCGGCCCTCGACGCGGCGGTCGTCCGCGATGATGTCGTTGCAGACGTCGACGCACTCGTCGCAGATGAAGACGGTGGGGCCCGCGATCAGCTTGCGGACGTCGTTCTGGTCCTTGTTGCAGAAAGAACAGCGAAGGATCTCGCTGTCCCCGTTCTTCTTCACTTTTCCCGCCGCGAGATGACGTGGTCCACGATGCCGTACGCCTGGCCTGCGCGGCATCCATGATGAAGTCGCGGTCCGCGTCGGAGGCGAGCTTCTCCAGTGGCTGCTTGGTGTGGAAGGAGAGGATCTCGTTGATGCGGTCCTTGATGCGGAGGATCTCCTTGGCCTGGATCGCGATGTCCGAGGCCTGGCCCCTGCGCGCCGCCCCACGGCTGGTGGATGAGGATGCGCGAGTTGGGCAGCGCGAAGCGCTTGCCCGCGGTTCCCGCCGCCAGCAGCACGGCGCCCATGGACGCGGCCTGGCCGACGCAGATCGTCTGCACGTCCGGCCGCACCAGCTGCATCGTGTCGTAGATGGCCATGCCGGCGGTGGTCACGCCGCCCGGGCTGTTGATGTAGACGTGGATGTCCTTCTCCGGATCCTCGGCCTCCAGGAACAGCAGCTGGGCGATGATCAGGTTCGCGATCATGTCGTCGATCGCCGTCCCGATGAAGACGATGTTGTCCTTCAGGAGGCGCGAATAGATGTCATACGCGCGCTCACCCCGTGCCGTTTGCTCAACGACCATGGGCACGAGCGTGCCCGCATACGAGGAAGGCGGGATCCCACTCATTCGAAATCCAGTCTCAGCATCGGCCTTCAGCAAGTCAAGGGTCTTGTCCTCGCGAATCCTTGCCCCGGAGCGAAGATAGACCCCCTTCCTTCTCCAGCTGGGCGCGTACCTGCTCGGCTGGACGCTGGAGCCGTTCGGCGTACCGGGCGACCTCCGCGTCCACCTCCCCGGGCAACGCCTCGACGCTCTCCCGGCGGGCGATCTCGTCCAGCAGGATGTCCGCCTTGGCCGCCTTGACGGCGCCGTCCCGCTGCGATTCCCGAAACTGCTTCCAGTCGACACCGGCCTGGCTGGGGTCCACGCCGCCCATGGCCAGCTCGCGGGCCAGCCCTCGGTCCGCGCGTTCATGTGGCGCTCGACCAGGGCCTCCGGCACCTCGAACGTGGCCTGCTCGACCAGCGCCTTCACCAGCGCCTCCTTGGCCTCGCGGTCGGCCTCGCCGCTCCTCGTTCGCCTGCAGGCGGGTGCGGATCTGGTCGCGCAGGGCCGCCAGGGAGTCGAACTTCGCCCAGGTCCTTTCGCGAACTCGTCGTCGGCCGCGGGCACGACCTTGGTCTTGATGGCCTTCACCGTGACCGTGTACTCGACCGTCTGGCCCGCCAGCCGCGGCGAGGGGTGCGACTCCTCGTACACGAGCTTCACGTCGCGGGTGTCTCCCGGGCTCAGGCCGACGAGCGCCGTGTTCAGGTCGGCGTGGTTGTCCGCGGATCCGACCTCGACCAGCACGTTCTGGTCCGTCTTGGCCTCGCCGCCTGCGGTCCGGTACGCGACGTCGAGCACGAGGAAGTCGCCCTCCTGCGTCGCGCGCCCCTCGACGGGGTCGTAGCGGGCCGCCTCGTCGCGCAGGCGGTCGAGGTCGCGGTCCACTTCCTCCTCGGAGACCTGCGGACGGCGCGGACCTTCGCGGCCAGTCCCTTGTACGCGGGCACCTCCACGAAGGGCAGCGTCTCGAAGACCGCGCGGAAGGTCATGGGCTGCTTCTCGTCGATCTTCAGCTCGGTGACCTTGTGGGTTGGCGAGCGGCCGCAGGCCGCGGCCCTCCAGCTCCTCCCAGACCACGCGGTTCACGATGGCCTCGGCCGCGTCCTCCAGGATCTGGTGCAGGAACCGCTTCCGGATGACTTCCGAGGGGATCTTGCCGGGACGGAAGCCGGGGATCTTGGCCTTGCGCGCGTAGTCCTTCGCGCGGTCGGCGATCTCCTTGTCCACCACCTCGGGCTCGATCTCGAAGGCCAGGGCCTTCCGCACCGTCGTCTCTTCGATGCTACTCGACTTTCACGAGGAGATCTCCTGCGGGCCGGCACGAACGCTCCATGCGCCCGCGACGCCTCTGCCGCCAAACAGCAAGCGTACCACGCGGCGCTCCGTTGGCTGCCTTGGTGCGGGCGGTGGGACTTGAACCCACACGGGGATGAACCCACCAGATCCTAAGTCTGGCGCCTATGCCAATTCGGCTACGCCCGCGCGAGGGTTAGCGTAGCACTCGGGCCGTCATGATTTCATTCACGCACGGCCAGGCACGCTGCGCGCACCGCCCTGCAGTGCCGAGGGGACTGCGGGGCCGGAAACAGACTCCGGCTCCTGGTCCCCCGGACCCTAGCGGATGTGGAACTTCGTCTTGGACAGGCGCCCGTTCTGCTTGCGGCAGCGGTACCAGGCGGAGACGTCGTTCATGGGCACCCACCGGCGCTCCTCCTTGCGGTAGTGCCAGTCCTTCTCGACCTGGTAGAACATCTGGAGCGCCTTGCCTTCGAGGATGTTCGTGATCTCGTTGTCGTGGTGGTTCTCCTCGTCGTAGTCGGTGATGGCCCGCTGGCCCATTTCCGAGTAGACGAGGTTCAGCTCCTGGAGCATGCCGGTCCAGGTCCGCCGGCAGGTCCGTGATGCGCAGTCCCAGCCGGCGCGCCTCGCGGCTGGTGATCGGGTACTGGTGCGCGGGATAGCTCGAGTTGAGCTGGCGGCTGATGCGGTCGATCTTGCGCCGGTCCTTCATGTGGTAGCCGAGGATCTCGCGGCACAGCATGAGCGAGAGGCTGCTGGCCCGGTCGAGCGCGCCCACCACCAGCGGGTGCAGGTACTTGTAGCAGCTCCTGGTGCGGGTGCACGCCGACCCGGTCGCGCCCGCGCGTCTCCTTGCCACAGGCGGATCGACGCGGTCCACCTCGTCGTTGCTCGACGGCCACCAGGTTGTTCGTGTGGTCGAGCGGGGAGAGGTCGTGCTCCAGCGAGGTGTCCACCGCGGTCAGGAACGACAGCGGACCCATCGCGATCGAGTCCGCGCCCAGGGCCAGCATGGTGGCGGCCGAGGCGCAGTTGAGCGGCGCCACCACCTGCGACGCTTCTTCGCGTGCCGGCGCAGCAGGTGGACGAGGCGCAGCGCGGCCATGCCGCTGCCGCCGTCCGGACTTCACGAACAGGGTGAGCGTCTCCTGCGGGCCCATCTCCTGCAGGATCTCGTGCAGGGCCATCACGTCGTTGTCGCAGATGGAGCCGCTGGTGGACGTCCAGTAGGTGAGGAAGCGCCCGCGCACGCAGGCGCTGGATGCGCGCGATCGCGTTCTGGGTCTTCTCGAAGAGCAGCGGCGGCGTCTTGATGCGCACCCGCGGGCGCGCTTTCCTTGGCATGGCCTTCGACTGTACATCAGCCGCGGCCGACCGGCCCCATCGTCTGGACTGCGACCAACCAATTGCGGGGCCCGCGCGCTGCCTTCCGCCACTGGTGGCCGCGCGAGCGCCTCCCACATTCGCCGCGACGTTCCCTCGGCAGGAGGTGCGAATGACGACGGCGACCTCGACCCTGGTGGCGGAGTGCCCGCTTGGCGAAGGCAGGCGGCGCGCCTGGCGGCGGTCCTCATGGCCGCGGGTGCGGCTGGTCTGGCGATCAAGTTCCTCTCGGAGCATGCGCTCCCGTTCTTCCGCTGGGACGCGTCCCACTACGGACGGTACTGGGGGATGCGAGGCTGGATCGCGCTGCACGTCGTCGGCGGCCTGGTGGCGATCCTCTGCGGGCCGCTCCAGCTGTGGTCCGGACTGCGCGGTCGCACGGGCGCGGCTCACCGCATCCGCGGCCGCATCTACATGTGTGGCGTTCTCATCGGAACGGTCGGCGGGGTGTGGATCGCGATCACGTCGCCCGCCTTCCCCGCGCTCGGCCTGCCGCTGATCGGGCTGGCGGCCGCCTGGGTCGCGACCACGGGGCTCGCGTGGGCCGCGATCGTGCGCGGGCAGGTCGCGCTGCACAAGGAAATGATGATCCGCAGCTACGTGGTGACGTTCGCCTTCGTCGTCTTCCGGCTGATCGCCGACCTGCCGCTCCTCACGTGGCTCCCGATGCCCGATCGCTACGTCGCCATCGGCTGGCTGTGCTGGACCGTGCCGCTGGGGGTGACCGAGATCGTCGTGCAGGTTCGCAGGATCGCGGCCGGGAGCCGGCTTACGGCCTCAGGAGCGGCCTGAGCGCTCGCCCCACAGGGGCAGCTGGCCGTGCACCGGCTCGGGAGCCGAGGCGAGCGGGTCCCTGCACGCGGGATCCCTCGTTGTTCGCGTCGTTCACGAGCCCGCTCACCGGGTGTGCGACGACCTCGTGGGGCAGGGCGGGCGTGAGCAGCAGCTTCACGACCGCCTCCCGGTCGGCCTCCTCGTCGAGCCAGAGCGAGCGGTCCTGCGGAGACAGCAGGATCGGCATGCGGTCGTGCAGGTCGGAGACCGGCGGCAGGGGCTCGGTGGTGACGATGGTGCAGGACGTCTGCGCCTTCCGGCGTGAAGCGGGGCTGCCAGAGCCCCGCCAGCGCGAACGGGCGGCCGTCCGCTCGCGCGATGTAGAACGGCTGCTTGCGGCCGTTCTCTTCCTTCCACTCGTAGAAGCCGTCCGCCGGGACCAGGCAGCGGCGCCGCCACAGGCGCGTCCCTCCACGCGGGCCGCTCGCCCAGGGTCTCCGCGCGCGCGTTGATCAGGAGCGGCGGCCGGCGCCCCTTCGAGGGAGGGAACGCGATGCCCCACTTCATCCACTCGGCGTGCGGGCCCCTGCTGCGCGCGCGCACGACCAGCACCGGCTGGGTGGGCGCGATGTTGTAGCGGGGCGTGACCTCGGGGCGCTTCGTCCAGGCCGAACTCTTCCGCGAGCGCCTCCCCGACGCGGTCAGCGTGAAACGGCCGCACATGGATCCGATTCTAGCGGGGAAACAGACAGGGGGCGCCGTTGCGCCCCCTCACTGCTGTCGTATCAATGGATGAACTATGCGCTGAGCGGGTGCGGCTGGGCCCGCAGCTGACGCCGGCGCGCCGCGAACGCGGCGAGCACCGCCGGGCGCTCCCGGCGCCGGGTGGACAGGGCCTTGCTCAGCTCGATCTTCAACTCGCGGGGACTACGGAGCAGCGACGAGCGCCAACGCCAGGGGTAGCGCGGCAACGGAGACGGGGCCGTCTCGTGCTCGATCTTGCAGACGAAGCGGGCCTCTTCGGGGCCTTCACGCCAGACCCCGAACCGCACGTCCACCATGTCCATCTCCTCGTTGCGCAGGGAGGGACCAGACCGTCTCCTCGAACGCCGCCGCCATCGCGGGATCCACCGACCGGATGGGGTTGTCGCCGAAACGGATGCCGTCCCAGATCAGGTTGCGCAGCGCCAGCCGGACGGAGTGGACGGTGTGCTCGGCCTGTCCCTGGAAGAGCTTCCTGAAGTGGCCGTGCCCGTTCTCTACGATCTCCCAGTCCACGTGGTCGCGCTTGGCGCGGTGGGGACCTTCGAGCACCACCTCCCCACGAGGCGTCGGGCGAGGCGGCGGTCAAGGTGAGGTTCCAGTCCTCGTCGTCCGGCGCGCCCACTTCCCTGAGCGCATGGACGAGGGTTCGTTCGATCTCGGTATCCCCGACGGTGATTCGATGAAGGTTGAGTGGCATCGGTTTAGGCTCCTTCGCAAGCTGCGGATCGCATTCGAAGCCAGAGCAACGGCTGTGCCACGCCCTCGAGCCCACCAAATCCCCGCTATTCGCGCGCTCTTCCTAGTATGGATCGTGCAATGCTTACACCCGCTTGTAAGAAGTGCCTGGAGACCAGTGTTGTCAACATCATCCGCGTTCCTGACGTGCGCATGGAAGCAGCTGGTCGCGCTGTCGTGGAAGTCGATCCACGAGCGCTGGCGCACCTCGTGCCCGAAAACCTCGAGCTCGACCGCCACGAGGGCCGGACGCTCGTCAGCCTCGTGGGCTTCCTGTTCCTCGACACGCGTGTGCTCGGGCTTCCCCTCCCGTTCCAGCAGCGCTTCGAGGAGGTGAACCTGCGCTTCTACGTCCGGCGCCAGGCGGCCGAGGGTGCGGCACGGCGTGGTGTTCTTGAAGGAGCTCGTGCCGCGCTGGGCCATCGCGGCGGGCGCGCGATGGCTCTTTGGCGAGCCGTACCGGACGATGCCGATGAGGCACCACGCCGACCTGGTCGACGGCCAGCCCATTCCCGGCGGCAGGCTCTCCTACGAGTGGAAGGCGCGAGGCCAGTGGAACCGGCTGTCGGCGACGGCGGGCGCGTCCCTGGGGGCCGCCACGGCCGGATCGATCCAGGAGTTCGTGATCGAGCGGTACTGGGGCTACACGGCGCCGGAGGAGCGGAGGCACGTCCGAGTATCGCGTCGAGCATCCCCGGTGGCGGCTGTGGACCGCGGAAGACGCCGGCGTCGAGCTCGCCGACGCTGCGCACCTGCACGGGCCCGGGATCGGCGCGGCCCTGGCCGGCTCCGCCGTGCTCGGCGCTGATCGCGGACGGTCCGCGGTCAGCGTCTCGTGGGAAGCCGCGTCGGCTGATGGCGCCCCAAGATCCGCGCTTTGCAGATTTTCCTTGACTTATCAATTGTTAGGTTCATATTGATAAAGTCAAACCTAAAGTCGGAGGTCAGTCACGTCCTTTCGACAGCAACGTTCCGCCCGCCGGCTCCGGGGCCGCTCTGGTCCTGGTCGTGCTGGTCTGGGCGGTCGATCAGTACCGTGAGCACGCTCGAGCCGCCAACGGTGGCGGCGAAGCAGCGGGCGTCATCGAAGCCTGCCAGACAGCCGTCAGCGAGCGCTGGCCCGGAGCGGATGCCCTCCGCTTCGAGGACCCGGCGCGCTGCGGAGCATCCCTGAAGACACCCTGCGGTTCGTGTCGCAGTTCCAGACCGCACGCGGCGAGCGCGTGCACTTCGCCTGCGAAGCCCGGCCGTCGGAAGACGGCGGCTGGTCGGTGTCCCGCCTCTCGATCGTGAGCTGGTAGCCGCTCCGGTGACCGCGCCGGCCGAGCCGGATCCGCGGTTGAAGATCGCCCTCGAAGCGCTGGGCATCGCGTACGAGGTGATCGCCTGCGATCCGGAGGCCGCGGACACGGCGGCGTTCTGTGCCCGCTACGCGTTCCCGCCCGAGCGCTCGCTGAACACCATCGTGGTCGCCTCGAAGCGCGAGCCGCGCTCCTACGCCGCGTGCGTGGTGCCGGCGACCGGGCGCCTCGACGTCAACCATCGCGTGCGCGAGCTCATGGGCGTGTCGCGCCTCTCGTTCGCGCCGTCCGAGGAAACGACGCGCCTCACGGGCATGCTCGTCGGCGGCGTGACGCCGTTCGCGCTGCCCGACGGCTGGCCCGTCTCACGTCGACGAGCCCAGCCTCGCGCTGGACTGGATCATCCTGGGCGGCGGGAACCGCTCGTCCAAGCTGCGGCTCCATCCGCGCGAGCTGTTGCGCGTCCCGTGTGCCCAGGCCGTGTCGGCGCTGACCCTCTAGCCCCTCGCGCCCTCGGCGCGCGCGACGCGGACCATCGCCTCCAGGCTGCGCTCGACGTCCGTGTCGGTCGTGGCCCAGGACGACACGCTGATGCGCATGGCGGTGCGGCCGTGCCACTCGGTCCCGCCGCACCAGCACGTGCCCTCCTGCTGGAGCGCCGCCAGGATCCGCCGGGTGAGCTCCGGGGCTCCGAACGAAACGAGCACCTGGTTCAGCACGACGTCGTTCAGCACCTCGAACCCGGCCGCGCGCAGCCCCTCCGCGAAGCGCGACGCGCGTGCCGGCAGGTGCGCTCGATGAGGTCGCGCAGGCCCGCGCGCCCGAGCGATCGCAGCGCGGCCCACACCTCGATCCGCGCGCGCGGCGCGAGGACTCCGGCGTGTGGTCCATGGGGTCGAACTCGGTCGCGTGGACGAGGTACGCGGCGCGGATCGAGAACGCGGCGCGCAGGGCCGAGGCATCGCGCACGAACGCGAGCCCGCTGTCGTAGGGGACGTTGAGCCACTTGTGCGCGTCGGTGGCCCACGAGTCGGCACGCGCGTACCCGTGGCAGAGGTGCGCGCGTTCCGGTGACAGCGGCGGCCCAGAGGCCGAACGCGCCGTCCACGTGGACCCACGCGCCCGCGTCGTGAGCGCGCGCGATCGCTTCGGGCGGGTCGAACGCGCCCGTGTTCACGTTGCCCGCCTGGACGCACACGATCGTCGGCCCCGTGATCGGCGGCATCGCGTCCGCGCGCATCCGGCCCTGCCCGTCGGCGGGCACCGTGACCACGCGCTTGCGTCCGAGGCCGAGCAGCCCGAGCGCTTTGTGCACGGTCGTGTGCGCCTCGGCTCCCACGACCACCGTGACGGGCGGCGCGCCGAACAGCCCGTCCGGCCTCGACGTCCCAGCCGGCGGAGCGAAGGACCGTGTGGCGTCCCGCCGCGAGGCCCGTGAAGTTCGCCATCGTGGCGCCGGTGACGAACGCGGTCGTCGTTCCCTCGGGCAGGCCGAGCAGGTCCAGGAGCCAGCCCGACGCGACGCGCTCGAGGTGCGCTCCCACGGGCGAGCCCGCGACCATGCCCGCGTTCTGGTCCCACGCGCCCGCCAGCCAGTTGGCCGCGAGCGTGGCGGGCGTCGCACCGCCGATCACGAAGCCGAAGTAGCGCGGGCCGGCGGTCGCGGTGGTCGCGGGCGAGCCGATGGTGTCGAGCATTCGCAGCGTCTCGATCGGATCGCTCGGCCCGTCCGGCAGCGGCTCCGCAAAGCGATCGAGCCCGCGCAGCGCACTCCGGAGTGGGGAAGACGGCCCGCTCGCCGACGCCGCCCAGGTACGCGGCCGCGCGTACGGCCGTTTCGTGAAGGAGGTCCTTCGTCATCACCGGTCACACTAAGGGAGCCGCCGCGGAACGGGAAGGGGAACCTTTGACGCATCTGCTTCGTCGATGTATGGTGCAGAGATGAACGATACGGCAGCCGGCTCCGCGACCTTATCGGCTGGTCTGGGCCCTGAAGCACATCGAGGAGCGGTTCGAGACGGCCCTCGAGCCGCTGGGGCTGTCGCTCGCCAAGTTCGGCTGTCTCGCGAACCTGGTCGATGCGGGCGAGGCGCTGCCGCTGCGCCTGCTGGCGGACCGTTGTGCGTGCGTGTGAGATCGAACGTGACCCAGCTCGTCGATCGTTTGGAGGCGGAAAAGCTGGTCGTGCGTGCGGACGACCCGCACGATCGCCGTTCCGTAAGGGCCGCGCTTACCTCCGAAGGAAGGGCGCGCCACGCGGAAGGGCTGAAGGCGATTCGCTCCGTGGAGCGCGAGCTGTTCTCGAAGCTCTCCGCCAGGCGCGCGGAGGAGCTGATGGAGTCCGCTGCGGGTCCTGGCCGGCGGCCCGTGACGTTTTTTAACGGATCATAGTTCAGCCCTGTATCGTCTAGCACCATGCACACACTCCAGAGGCTAGGAGGCCTTCCCTCGTGAAGAAGCGAATGGTCGTGATGCTCGCCGCGGTGGTCGTCTTCATCACGGCGATCGGTTTCGCGTCAAGTACAAGCAGATCCAGACCGCGGTCGCCCACAGGCGTCCTCTTTCCAGCCGCCCCCGGAGGCCGTGACGACGGTGGTCGCGAAGCAGGAGCGATGGCCGGCGACCCTCGGCGCCATCGGCACGGTCGAGGCGGTGCACGGCGTGACCGTGAGCGCCGACCTGCCGGGCATCGTGGACACGATTACCTTCGACTCCGGACGCATGGTCCGCGAGGGCGAGCTGCTGGTGCAGCTGGACACGCGCCAGGAGCGCGCGCAGCTGGCCGCGGCCGAGGCCCAGCGCGACCTGACGGCCCTCAACCAGGACCGCTCGCGCGGGCTCAGGGAGGAAGGGATCGTCGCGCAGGCCGACGACGACCGCGCGGCCGCGGAGCACAAGCAGGCCGAGGCGCGCGTCGGCGAGATCCAGGCGACGATCGCACGCAAGACCATCCGCGCCCCGTTCTCGGGGCTGCTGGGCATCCGCCAGGTGAACCGCGGACAGTACGTGCAGGGCGGCTCGCCGGTGGTGCCGCTGCAAATGCTCGATCCCATCCTACGTCAACTTCTCCAGTGCCGCAGCAGGCGGTGGGCCAGCTGCGCAGCGGCGGCGCGGTGAAGGCGACGCTGGAAGGCGTCGCGGACGCGGAGTTCACGGGACGCATCACCGCGGTCGGCTCCGGTCGTGGACACCGCGACCCGCAACGTGCAGGTGCAGGCCACGTTCGCGAACCCGGAGGGCAAGCTGCGGCCGGGCATGTTCGTGCAGGCGCAGGTGGTGCTGGGCGCGCAGCAGGAGGTCGTCTCGCTGCCGGCGTCGGCGATCAACCAGCGCCGTACGGCGACTCGGTGTTCGTGGTCGGCCAGATGGAGGCGCAGGGCGGCGCCAAGTACGAGGGCGTGCGCCAGCAGTTCGTGAAGCTGGGCGCGACGCGCGGCGACCAGGTGGCCGTGGTGTCGGGCGTGAAGCCGGGCGAGTCGGTGGTCACCTCGGGCGTCTTCAAGCTACGCAACGGCGCCGCCGTGAAGGTCAACAACTCGGTGGTGCCGGGCAACGACCCGGCGCCGAAGCCCGAAGACAATTGAGGCTCGTCCGTTGAAGATCACAGACCTCTTCGTCAAACGGCCCGTCCCTGGCCGTCGTCGTGAACCTGGTGATCCTGATCGCGGGCCTGCAGTCGATCCGCCCGCTCGCGGTCCGCCAGTACCCCCGCAGCGACATCGCGGTGATCAAGGTGTCCACCGCGTACGTCGGCGGCCAACGCGGACCTGGTCCGCGGCTTCATCACGACGCCGCTGGAGCGCGTGATCGCGAGCGCGGACGGCATCGACTTCATGGAGTCGTCGTCGGCGCCAGGCCGTCAGCACCATCACGGTGCACCTGAAGCTCAACTACGACACCAACGCCGCGCTCACGCAGATCCAGGCCAAGGTCGCGCAGGTGCGCAACCAGCTTCCGCCGGAAGCGGAGGCGCCCGTCATCGAGCTGGAGACGGCCGACAACCAGTTCGCGGCGATGTACCTCGGCTTCGCGTCGGACGAGCTCGACCAGAACCAGATCACCGACTACCTGACCCGCGTGGTGCAGCCCAAGCTGACCGCGATCAGCGGCGTGCAGCGCGCCGGACATCCTGGGCGACCGCACGTTCGCCATGCGCGTGTGGCTGAAGCCGGACCAGATGGCGGCGCTGGGCATCGCGCCTTCCGAGGTGCGCGACGCGCTGGCCAGCAACAACTACCTCTCGGCCCTGGGCAAGACCAAGGGCTCGATGACGTCCGTCAACCTGACCGCCAACACGGACCTCAAGACGGCCGGGGAGTTCCGGCAGCTGGTGGTCAAGGAGAAGAACGGCGTCGTCGTCCGCCTGGGCGACATCGCCGACGTGGTGCTGGGCGCCGAGAACTACGACGGCGACGTCCGCTTCGACGAGCGAGGCCGCGACCTTCATGGGCGTGTGGGTGCTCCCGACCGCGAACTCGCTCGACGTCATCAAGCAGGTGCGGGAGGCCATGCCCGGCATCCAGGCGCAGCTGCCGGCCGGCATGAAGGCGGGCATCCCCTACGACTCGACCGAGTACATCCAGGACGCGATCGACGAGGTGCTCTCGACGCTGACCGAGACCCTGCTGATCGTGGTGGTCGTGATCTTCCTGTTCCTGGGCTCGTTCCGGTCGGTGCTCGATCCCGGTGGTGGCCATCCCGATCTCGCTGGTGGGCGCGGTGTTCCTGATGCTGGCCGCGGGCTTCACCATCAACCTGCTGACGCTGCTCGCGATCGTGCTCTCGGTCGGCCTCGTGGTGGACGACGCGATCGTCATGGTCGAGAACGTCGAGCGGCACATCCACCTGGGCCAGAAGCCGCTTCGAGGCGGCGCCTCAAGCGGCGCGCGAGCTGGTCGGCCCGATCGTCGCCATGACCATCACGCTGGCCGCGGTGTACGCGCCGGTCGGCATCCAGGGCGGCCTCACGGGCGCTTTGTTCCGCGAGTTCGCCTTCACGCTGGCGGGCGCCGTCATCGTGTCGGGCGTGGTCGCGCTCACGCTGTCGCCGATGATGGGCTCGAGGCTCCTGCGCGCGGGCGACACCGAGCGCGGCTTCCAGGGCTGGATCAACCGGCGCTTCGACCGCGTACGCAGCGGCTACGGGGCGCATGCTCGGACGCACGCTGCGCTACCGGCCGGTCGTGCTGACGCTGTGGGCGATCGTCGTCCTGCTGTCGGTGCCGTTCTACATGTTCTCGCAGCGCGAGCTGGCGCCGGTCGAGGACCAGGGCGTCGTGTTCGGCATCGTGCAGGCGCTCGGCCAACGCCACGCTCGACCAGACCAAGCTGTTCGCGACCAAGGTGGCACGACGTCTACTGGTCGTTCCCGGAGACCGCCCACACGTTCCAGATCACGTTCCCGAACGGCGGCTTCTGCGGCATGGTCACGAAGCCCTGGAGCGAGCGCAAGAAGACGACCGATCAGCTGCTGCTGGAGGCCATGGGCCCGCTCTCCCAGATCCCCGGCATCCGCGTGATCCCCATGACGCCGCGCCGCTGCCCGGCGGCGGCGACTTCCGGTGGACTTCGTGATCGCGTCCACCGCGGAGCCGCAGCAGCTCGTCGAGATCGCGAACCAGCTGGTCAAGAAGGCGTTCCAGAGCGGCCTCTTCATGTTCGCGGACGCGGACCTGAAGTTCGACCAGCCGCAGGCGGAGGTCGTGTTCGACCGCGACAAGGTGCGCTCGCAGGGCGTCGACCTGAGCGAGGTCGGGCCGCGACCTGTCGGTGATGCTCGGGCGGCAACTACGTCAACCGCTTCAGCATCCAGGGCCGCAGCTACAAGGTCATCCCGCAGGTGCAGCGCGCGGAGCGGCTGACGCCGGATCAGCTCTCCGAGATCCACGTCACGGGTCCCGAGGGCAAGCTGGTTCCGCTCTCGACGTTCGCGCACGCTGCAGCACGACCACGCAGCCGCGCGAGCTGAAGCGCTTCCAGCAGCTGAACGCGGTGCGCATCCAGGGCGTGATCCCGCCGCCCGTCTCGCTCGACCAGGCGCTCACGTTCCTCGAGACCGAGGCGAAGCAGCTGCTGCCGCCGGGCTTCACCGATCGACTACGCGGGCGAGTCGCGCCAGCTGCGCACCGAGGGCAGCCGCTTCCTCGGCACGTTCCTGCTCTCGGCCATCCTCATCTACCTGGTGCTGGCGGCGCAGTTCGAGAGCTTCCGCGACCCGTTCATCATCCTGGCGGGATCGGTGCCGCTCGCCATCTCGGGCGCGCTGCTGTTCTCGTTCCTCGGCCTCACCACGCTCAACATCTACAGCCAGGTCGGGTCTCATCACGCTGGTCGGGCCTCGTGTCCAAGAACGGCATCCTGATCGTGGAGTTCGCGAACCACCTGCAGGAGACGGGCCTGCGACAAGCTGCAGGCCGATCGTCGAGGCGGCCAGCACGCGCCTGCGGCCGATCCTGATGACGACCGCGGCCACCGTGGTCGGCCACTTCCCGCTGGTGCTCGCGACCGGGCCCGGCGCCGGCGCGCGCAACAGCATCGGCATCATGCTCGTCACCGGCATGATCATCGGCACCGTCGTTCACGCTGTTCGTGGTGCCGTCGATCTACGTGCTGGTGGCGCGGACCACAGGGCCGAAGCGGACGCCGTCGTGCCGGAGCTGGCTGACGCGACGGGCCTGACGGCCTCAGTTGCGTGCAGAGCGGCGGGCTGCGCTCAGCGGGCCCGCCGTTCGCAACCGGAGGGCCGTCCGGCTCGCCAGGGCGCCGATCGCTGGGCGCGCTCAGGTGGTACCGCTTCGCGGCTCCATCATGCGGGCGGTTCAGTCGCCGCTTCGGGTACACCATTCGCGCGCCTCTGCCGGCGCCACGACGCCTCCCGTCCCTACTGGCCCGAGTCCAGGTGCCAGCCGGGATGGATCCAGCGGCCGTCCTGCTTCACGAAGATCTCGGTCGCGCGTCCGGACGCGGACCGCTTGCCCTGCGGGCCGTCCAGGTCGAACTCGTACAGCGAGTACACGAACGCGGTGTCTCCGTACGCCTGGACCTCCGTCCGTGGAACGCGAGGCGGGTCAGCCTGGCCCCGGTCGCGGAAAAGGCGGCGGCCGACTTCAGCCACGCCTTCCAGGTCGTGCCACTCGGCGGTGCCGGCGCTGATGGTGACGGCGTCGGGGGCAGCAGCTCCCTGAAGCTTCGCCTGGTCGTTCGCCGAACCAGGCGTACCACGCGCTGCTCGCGCACGGCCAGGAGCTCCGCGCGCTCCTTCCCGCCCAGGTCCCCGCGCCGTCGCGGCGGCTCCGCCCAGGCACACCCCGAGCAGGGCCATTCCGATGCGCATCGTCATACTTCCCTCCATGCCGGCTCGCCGGCCTCTGCATGGAGAAGATCGGCGTCAGGCGGGAGGGCGGCTTGCAGGATCTTGCGCGCCTCAGTGGTTTCTCCATGGCCACCAGTGGTCGCAGGGGACGCGGAGGCCCGCGCACTCGAAGGGCCGGCGGCCGGTGACCACGGTAACCCGAGCCGGTCGTAGAAGCCGAACAGCCCGGCCGCGCGCTCAGGACCTCGATCTCGAGGCGCCGCACGCCGCGCTCGCCCAGGAACGCCTCGCCCGCCTTCACGAGGCGCGTGGCCCAGACCGGTGCCCTGGCGGCGGGCGCGACCGCCAGCATGCCGAGGTAGCCCTCGCGCGCCCTCGGACTCGAGGTAGACGCACCCGTCCAGCACGTCGCCCGCGCGGAGGACCGGGGAACGTGCCCGGGCCAGCCGCTCGCCGACCTCCTCGACGGTCGTCCGCGGGCCATCGTAGAGGAACGCCTCGGGTGGCCCGTACGCTTCGTTCAGGAGGCTCGTGAGCCGCGCCCCGTCGTCACCGCCGGCTGGCACCAGGTCCATGGCCCCCGAGCTTACCGCGTGCGGACGGGTGGTCACTTCGCGAACCTCACGTCGCGGACGGTGGCGTCGGGCTCGGCGAACCGCAGGAGCGCGTCGCCTTCCGCCTCGACTCTGCTGCTTCGTCGTCCGAGTGAACGGCGCAGAAGGGCATGACCACGAGCGTGGCCGCCCGTCTTCTTGCGCTCCACCTTCCAGGTCCCGGACACCTGCCCGTCCACCAGCACCGTGGCCGCGATGCGCAGCGCGGACAGGTACACGCGTGGCCGGTCCGCCGTGGCCACGAAGCGGTCGTCGGTGCGCGCCGTGATCACGTTGTCGTACTCCGGGCAGCAGCCGCACCGGGCGCGGGCGCGTCCTCGGCGGGCCGGGGGCGCATCGGGCAGGTCGAACACCTCGCGCCCCTTCCCGTCGCGGAAGGCGCGGAGCCGCGCGGACGCACGCGCTTCGACGGTCTCGCGCAGGCTCCTGAACCCCGTCCAGGCCTGCATGTCGGCGACGCTGGCCGGCCCGTAGCCCGCGAGGTAGCGAAGGACCAGCGCGTCCGGCGGCTCGCGGTCGGCGGGGACCTTTCGGCCGAGCCAGTCTTCCGCGGCCGCGAAGGACGAGGTCGGTGGGGAAGGCCCATGCCCGCCCCCGGGCACCTGGACGAGCGGGAGGGACATGCGGACCGCGTAGCCCATCGCGCGGGCGTTTCCCTTCGGGTCGTCCTTCGCCAGCCGCGCGCGGAGCCTCCTCGAACGTCCGGGGTCCGTCCGCCGGGAATCGGCGCGCCTGGGCCACGAGACGGCCCGCATCGAGGCCGCGCGCCCGGTCGCGCAGGGACCGCCGCCAGGCCCGCGTCCAGCATCGGCTGCAGCGCGGACCGCAGGGCCACGTAGTCGCGGGCGGTCACCATGTGCAGGGTCCCGCGCACGAACGTGCGCACGCAGGACCTTGCGCTTCTGAGGAGGCACCGTGAGCTGGGACCGCTCGAAGCCCTCCACGCGCGTCCAGAGGCCCACGAAGGGTGGGCGCGGCCACTGGGCCTGCAGGGCCAGCAACCGCTCGATCGCCGCCGGGACGGTCGTCCGCTCGCGGCGGAGCAGCATCTGGCGCGCCAGCGTCGCGCGGCCCAGCGCGGCGCGGGACAGGGTCTCGGTCGCGGCCATGGCGGCCCAGAGCCTACTTCAGGGGCGGACCCGAAAGGGCTTGACAGGAGCCATCCCTGAAAATAGATTCCATGGTGACTAATGACCAGGATACGAAAAGGGCGGGTGGGGCGGGCCGCGGGCGTGGTGGCGGAGCTCAGGGCAGACCCGCCCGTTCCTCCAGCCGGACCGGGAGATGGCGGTGACGCTCATGCGGACCAGCGACGTGCTGCACCACGCGGTGGAGCACGCCCTGCGGCCGTGGGGTGTGTCGCCCGAGCAGTACAACGTCCTGCGCATCCTCCAGAGCGCCGGGGCGGAGGGCCTGCCGACCCTGGAGATCGCCGACCGCATGATCGCGCGGGCGCCGAACGTCACGCGCCTGATCGACAAGATGATCGAGAAGGGGCTGGCCCGCCGGGAGCGCTGCGGCCTGGACCGGCGGGTCGTGCGCATCTGGCCGACGGGCGAGTCGTCGAAGGTGCTGCGGCCGACATGAACGCCGCCGTCGACGCGCTGCTGGACGCGCGGCTGGGCGGCCTCAGTGCACGCGAGCTGAAGCGCCTCACCGCCCAGCTCGACGAGGTGCGCGCGCGCCTCACGGTTCCCACCGCCCGCGAGGCGGTGGGACGGGCCAGCGCGTCCCGCCGCGAACGGTAGTTACGAGGGGCCTTTCAAGGAAAGAGGAGTCATGGCCGAGAAGAAGATCATCGCCGTCGTCGGAGCCACGGGCGCGCAGGGCGGAGGCCTGGTGCGCGCCATCCTGGCGGACCCGCAGGGCGGGTTCGCGCGCGCGCGATCACGCGCAACGCGAAGTCGGAGAAGGCGCAGGAGCTGGCCCGCCTGGGCGCCGAGGTGGTCGAGGCCAACGTCGACGACGTGGAGAGCCTGAAGCGCGCGTTCCAGGGCGCGTACGGCGCCTTCTGCGTGACCTTCTTCTGGGACCACTTCTCGCCCGAGAGGGAGAGCGCCGGAGGCGCGCGCGCATGGCGGAGGCGGCCAAGCACGCGGGCGTGCAGCACGTCATCTGGTCGACGCTGGAGGACACGCGCCTGCGCGTGCCGCTGCGCGACGACCGCATGCCGACGCTCATGGGCAAGTACAAGGTCCCGCACTTCGACGCCAAGGGCGAGTCGGACCACTTCTTCTCGGACCGCGGCGTGCCGACGACGTTCCTGCGCACGTCGTTCTACTGGGACAACTTCATCCACTTCGGCATGGGCCCGAAGAAGGGACCGGACGGCATGCTGGCGCTCACGCTGCCGATGGGCGACGCAGAAGCTGCCGGGCATCGCGGCCGCGGACATCGGCCGCCTGCGCGCTACGGCGTGTTCAAGCGGGCCGGATCTCGTCGGCAAGACGGTCGGCATCGCGGGCGAGCACCTGACCGGCGACGCAGATGGCGGCGTCGCTCTCGCGGCGCTCGGCCAGACGGTGCGCTACAACGCGGTCACGCCCGACGCCTATCGCGAGCTTCGGCTTCCCGGCGCGGAGGACCTGGGCAACATGTTCCAGTACAAGCGCGACTTCAACGAGGAGTACTGCGCGCGCGCGCGACCTCGACTTCTCGCGCCAGCTCAACCCGGAGCTGCAGTCGCTGGACCAGTGGCTGGACGGGGAACGCGAAGCGCATTCCCTCGATTGAGGCTCCCGGGTGGCGCGCGGTGAAGGTGATCCTCTTCGGCGCCACGGGCATGGTGGGGCAGGGGGACCCCTTCTCGAGTGCCTGCTGCGACGCGGACGTCGAGTCCGTGCTCTGCGTCGGGCGGCGGGGGCACGGGCCGGTCGCACGAGAAGCTGCGCGACGTGGTCGCTGCCCGACGTCGCGGACCTCTCGTCGATCGAGGGCGAGCTGGGCGGGCTGGACGCCTGCTTCTTCTGCCTCGGCGTGTCCTCCTCGGCGGGCATGCGCGGAGGAGGACTACCGCCGCATCACGTACGACACCACGCTGGCGGTCGCGCGGAGCGCTCGCCGCGCGCAGCCCAGCCTGACGTTCGTCTACGTCTCCGGCGCGAGCACCGACAGCAGCGAGCGCGGCCGCATCATGTGGGCCCGGGTCAAGGGCGGACCGAGAACGCGCTCCTGCGGCTGCCGTTCAAGGCGCGCGTACATGTTCCGGCCCGGGTACATCCAGCCGCTAGGACGGCATCCAGGCCAGCACGCGCGGGATCCGGATCCTGTACGCGGTGTTCGGGCCGCTCTACCCAGTCTGGAAACGGCTGTTCCCGCGCTACGTGACGACGACCCGCCGGCTGGGCCGCGCGCGATGATCGAGGCCGCGCGGCGCGGCGCGCCCGGGCGGTGCTCGAGAGTGCCCGACATCAACGCGCTGCGCGCCCGAAGAGTTGGGCCGTGGCCGTCTCGCTTCGGCTTGTACGAGCCCGGCACGGATCGGATGCAGATCGACAGCGCGGTTCCACGAGTTGATCACGACCACCGCGAACGTGAGCGCCACCATCTCAGGGCTCCGTGAAGTGCTTCGCCGCCTCCGCGTACACCTCGTCCGGCACGTGGCCGTCGAAGACGCGCGTCACCGCCTCCCGCATAGGCCAGGGCCGCCCGCTCCTTGTCGTTGAAGAACGGCGTCTCCCGCCAGGCGTCGAGCGCGTAGAGCCGCTGCTCGGTCTCGCCGTGGGCACGGCGTCCTTCGAGTGCAGCTGTCGATGCAGTACGCGCAGCCGTTGATCTGCGACGCGCGCATCTTCACGAGCTCCTGGAGCGCCGGGTCCAGGCCGCTCTTGTCGACCGCTGCCTGCAGGGCCAGCATCGCCCGGCCCAGCGGGCTCGCATAGTGCCTGTCCGAGGTTGATGCGTGGGTTCATGGGTCCCTCCCGGAACCTATACTCTCTCGCCCGGCAGCTTTCGTCTCGCCGCGAGTCGAGAAAGCGGCCGCGGTTTCCGACTTCAGGGATAAGAGCGCCGGGGGGTGCCAAAGGAGCGACCGATGAAGTACATGCTGATGATGCACGCGCCGAGGGAGACCGGGCGACTGGGGCGTCGGCGCAGTGGTCGCCGGAGGCCCTGCAGGCCCACCTCGAGTTCATGCACCGCCTCGAACAAGGACCTCAAGGAGGCGGGCGAGCTCGTCGCCGCGGAGGGGCTGGCGACGCCGGGCGAGGCGAGGATCGTGCGCGCGACGAAGGGCGGCGCGCCCGCAGGTCACCGACGGGCCGTTCCCGGAGGCGAAGGAGTTCCTGGCCGGCTACTGGATCGTGGACGTCGAGACGCGCCGAGCGCGCATACGAGATCGCCGCGCGCGCGTCGGCGGCGCCGGGCCCGGACGGCTCGCCGCTCAGCATGCCCGATCGAGGTGCGCCAGGTGATGAGCGCGCCGGGCGACGAGGCGTGCAGCCGAGTCCGTGACGCGACGGTTGCCGAGCACCTGCTGCGCGAGCTGGCGCCGCAGGTGCTCGGCGCGGTGGTCCGGCGCTTCGGCGACTTCGCCGCCGCCGAGGACGCGGTGCAGGAGGCGCTGCTCGCCGCGGCCGCTGCAGTGGCCGCGCGAGGGCGTGCCCGACAACCCGCGCGGCTGGCTGATCCACGTCGCCGCGCGGCGGATGACCGATCAGCTCCGCAGCGAGCTGGCGCGCCGGCGCCGCGAGACCGACGGCTGCTGCACGAGCGCCGACGATCAGGCGCTCCGGACTCGCGGCGTCGAGCGACGCTGCCGATCAGGACGACACGCTTGATCCTGCTGTTCATGTGCTGCCATCCGGCGCTGACGCCGCCGTCGGCGATCGCGCTGACGCTGCGCGCCGTCGGCGGGCTGACCACCGCCGAGATCGCGCACGCGTTCCTGGTGCCCGAGGCGACGATGGCGCAGCGGATCAGCCGCGCCAAGCAGCGCGATCAAGACGTCCGGGCGTGCCGTTCAGCCTGCCGACGCGCGACGAGCGCGCCGAGCGGCTCGGCGCCGTGCTGCACGTGCTCTACCTGATCTTCAACGAGGGCTACACCAGCAGCGTCGGGCCGGACCTGCAGCGCGCGCGACCTGGCCAGCGGAGGCGATCCGCCTGACGCGCGCAGTGCACCGCGCTGCTGCCGGACGACGGCGAGGTGGCGGGGCTGCTGGCGCTGATGCTGCTGACCGACGCGCGCCGCGCGGCGCGGACCGGCCCCGACGGCGAGCTGATCCCGCTCGACCGAGCAGGATCGAGCGCTGTGGGACCGCGCGCCGATCGACGAGGGCATCGCGCTCGATCACGGCGACGCTGTCGAGCGGGATCGGTCGGCGCGTACCAGCTGCAGGCCGCGATCGCGGCCGTGCACGACGAGCGCCGCGCGCCGAGGACACCGACTGGCCGCAGATCCTCGCGCTGTACGGACTGCTGAAGCGGATGTCGGACAACCCGATGGTGGTGCTCAACCGCGATCGCCGTCGCGATGGTCAGGGCCCGCGGGCCGGCCTCGAGCTGACGCGTCCTCGACGCGGACCAGAGGCTGGCGCGGCCGCTACCGCCTGGACGCGGTGCGAGCCACCTGCTCGAGAGTGGCCGGCGAGCGCGAGCGCGCCATACGCGCTGCTTCCGCGCGGCAGCCGGAAGGACGACCAGCCTGCCCAGCGGAACTTACCTGGCGGCCCGAGGCCGCGCGGCTGGCAACCGCGCAGGCGCTGAGTCACTGATGGCGGGCGCGGCTTTCCGCGCCGGCCGAAGAACACGACAGCGCCGGCTCCAGGACCGGGCGCATGCGCGCGATCCTCCGCGCGCGAATGACCATGTCCCACAGGGGCTCGAACTTCTTCCAGCCCGCCGGCGTAGGCGGCGTGCCGCAGCGCGGCCGGTCAGCGTGGGCTTGGTGCAGGCGCCGCGCAAGATCGAGCCCCAGCGGTAGAAGTCGCGGTAGGCGCGCCAGTAGCCGCGCTCCAGCTCCTCGGCCGTCATGCCGCGCGTGCGGTACACGACGTGGCGCGTGTCGTAGAGGTCCCAGTCGCGATGGAGGATCCGGCCCTCGGCCTCCATGCTGCTGGAACAGCGCGGTGCCGGGATAGGGCGTGAGGATGTGGAACGTCGCGGTCTCGATGCCCTGCGCCGACGGCCCACTCGACGGTGCGGTCGAAGACGGCGGCGCTCGTCCTCGTCCATGCCGAACACGAAGCTGCCGTTCACCATCACGCCGAGGCCGTGCGAGGCGCCGGATGGCCGCGCCGTAGTCGCGGTGCAGGTTCTGCACCTTGCGCTGCGCGCGCAGGGCCGCGGGGTTGAGCGTCTCGAAGCCCACGAACAGGCTGCGCAGGCCGCACAGCCACCGCCTTCTCCAGCAGGCCGCGGCCGCAGGACCGAGTTGCACGGTGCCCGCCGCCTGCCAGAGCCGGCCCATGCCGCGCATGCCGTCGAAGAGCGCGGCGGCGAAGCGCGACGTCGCCGAAGAGGTGGTCGTCCAGGAAGTACAGGTGGCGGCCGGGCAGCCGCTCGATCTCGGCCAGCGCGTCGTCCACCCGCTGCGTGTAGAAGCCGCGGCCGCCCTCGAAGAAGGCCTCCTTGTAGCAGAAGTCGCAGCACGTGCGGGCAGCCGCGCGAGACCACGATCGAGTTCGGCACCAGGTAGAGCGTCGGCGCTTGATCAGGTCGCGCCGGATGGGCGGCAGCGCCGTCGAGCGTCCGCACGCGCGAGCTGGTACCGCGCGCGGCCGGCCGCGCCGGCAGGTCGCGCCAGGAACGCGGCCAGGTGTCCTCGCCGGGGCCGAGGAAGATCGTGTCGGCGTGGGCGCGCCGCCTCGTCCGGGCAGCGAGGTCACGTGCAGGCCGCCGAGGCGACGTAGGCGCCCGTCCGCGCGGTAGTGGTCGGCCAGCCGGTACGCGCGCCGGGCCGACGTGATGTAGACCTGGATCACGACGAGGTCGGGCTCGTCGTCGAGCTCAGAGCCGCTCGACGTGCTCGTCCTGCAGCGTCGACCTGCGTCGTCCGGGCGGAGGTAGGCGGCGAGCGTGCGCGAGGCCGAGCGGGCGGGAACAGCGAGTACTTGATCGGGCCGGAAGTACGGGCTCAGCCGCCTCCGTCAGCGCGGGCAGGATCATCTTGACCTTCATGCCGCCCAAGCTGCGCCCGGCGGCCGCCCGCGCGAGATGCGCGAAGGGTGAGGGAAGGTGACGCTTGCGTGAGCAGAGGCCGCAGCTGCTCGTGCTAACGTCGCGCCGCGCGCTGCGCCGCGGGGACCTTGATGCAGCGCGCACGGGAGGCGGGGGTGGTTGATGACTCGCGACGCGCGCCGGTCGCTCGTGGACCTTCCTGGGCGTGGCCCTTTGCGATGGCCGGCGGCTCGCCGGTCGGGGCCCAGAAAGCGCCCGTTGGGGCCGGGCGAGGCGTACGTCGATTGCCTGAAGGCGGTGCACTGGTGGCGACGCGTCCGCGTTCCGGCGGGACTTCCCTGGGCCCTGAGGGCGCCGCCCAGTGGAAGGTGCTGCACCGGCTCCCGGACGCGGCATGGCGTCGGCCGGGGCCCGGCGATGCCCGGCCTCTACGAGCCGCCCAGGCCGTGGAGGTCGATACGGTCTCGGCGAGGGCGTGGTCACTCCACCTGGCGGCGACCGTCGACACGCAGCGCACGTACACCGGCACGCCCGGCCAGCCGGTCGCGGTCACCGGCCGGGTCGAGATGAAACGCGGCGCGCCGGCGGCCTGGACGATGGTGAGCGAGACCTGGCAGACGAGCGACGGCTACCAAGCCGTACTGGTCGAGGCTGGTCGCGCCGGGCCGTGATCCCCGAAGCGATGGCCGGCAAAGCCGGTCGACTGGGCAGCGGGCGACATCCGCTTACGGTGATCTCCGCCGAGGCCGCGTACCAGTCGGCGAACAACGGGTTACTACGGAACCCTCGAGTGCCTCGCCCGCAGCCGGGCCAGTGCCTGCAAGGGCTACCCGGCGAAACGGCCGAGTCCCATCCGGACCGAGCTGCTCGCGCCGGCCGCCCGCTACGGGTTCAAGCGGCGGTTCGGCGAGGGCGCACATGCGCCCGCGGGGACGATGGGTCCCGGAAAGGCTTCGCGCTTTCGAGCATCACGCGTCGTACGCGTACTGGGACCATCCCGGAGCCCGCCTGACCGCCGGCACCGCGCGCGCGGTGCGGCGATACATCCGGCGTCCTCTGCGAGATGCCCGACGCGACGGCCCCACTGACGAGAAGGGCGAGTGCCCTTCGAGCTGCGTCCCCCGTTCTGTTGAACCATGGGATCTCGTCCGGCCGGCGCGTCGCCGCCGTGATGATTCTGTTGCCGCCGCGGCGTCGCGCGCCCGCGCGGCGGATCCCAGGGCCCGACGCCCGCCGAGGTCCTGTCCACGATGGAGCGGGTGGCCGACTGGCAGCTCGCCCATCCGCGCGAAGGGGAGGACCCGACCGACTGGACGCAGGCCGCCGGATACGTGGGCCTGATGGCGCTCTCCCGGCATCTCGCCCAGCCCACAGTTCCGGTTCCGCGATGGTGCGCATGGGAGAGAGGCCAATCGCTGGCAGCTCGGCAAGCGCCCGTACCACGCGGACGACCATTTGCGTCGGCCAGACGTACGCGGATCTCTACCGGCTGCGCCGCGACCCCGCGATGATCGCGCCGCTGCGGGGGCGCTTCGACTGGATCCTGGCGCATCCCCGGGACGACGACCTCGATTTCGACGAGACGAAGAATCCGGACCGGACCGACCGCTGGTCGTGGTGCGACGCGCTCTTCATGGGCCCGCCCGCGTGGCTCAAGCTCTGGCTGTGCAACACCGGCAACCGCGTTGCCAGGACTTCGCCGTGCGGAAGTGGTGGGTCACGTCGGATTACCTGGCACGACCGGAAGGAGCACCTCTACTATCGCGCCAGCACGCAGTTCGCGAAGCGGGAGGCCCGGCGGCCGCGAGGTCTTCTGGAGCCGGGGCAGCAACGGCTGGGTGATGGCGGGGCTCGCGCGCGTGCTGGACGCGCTTCCGAAGGACCACCACGGAGCGCCCGCGGTTCGTGAAGCAGTTCGTCCGAGATGGGCGGGACGGTCGCGAGAGACTGCAGCACAGCCGGACGGGCTGTGGAGGTCGAGCCTGCTCGATCCGGCGAGCTACCCGCTGAAGAATCCGAGCGGCTCGTCCTTCTGCTGCTACGCGCGCTGGCCCGCGGCGTCAACCGCGGGCTGCTGCCTCGTGTGGCGCTTCGAGCCGAGACGTCCGGAGGGCCTGGGCCGCGGTCAGCCGCCTGTGTGGATGCGGACGGCCGGCTGACGCACGTCCAGCCGGTCACGGCTGCTGACCCGCTCGCGATTCGTCCGAGGCAGCGGCGCCCTACGGCGTGGGCGCGTTCCTGCTGGCGGGGAGCGAGAGTGCACCGCCTGGTGGGCAGCGGACCTTCACCGGAGGCCGCTAGAGGCAGGGCGTTCGGGGACGTGGCCCCTTGGTCGGTCGACGGCGCGCGATGGGCGGCCAATTCGCATCGCCGGCGACGAGGGCCACGGGGGTTCGCTCCGGCTGCGCTCCAGTGCGTCATCAAGTCATGCGGGTCCGTCGTCCGCGGGTCCCCTCCGAAGTCCAGCCGTGGGTTGCCCGCGAAGTAGGCTGAGGAACGGTCGCTTGCCTGCGCTCACCCCCGTGGCAGCCTCGCCGCCATCCGTCTGCGCATGGTTCGAATCCGCGCGCGGGTTCGAGCGTCCGTTCGCTGGACCCGCATCGATCGCAACGGCGAGCCACAGCGATGAAGCGCGTGGGCCGGTAGCAGGGAGCCGGGAGCCGCGTGGCAGGCCGTGCGAGCGGTGCGCGACGTGCCATTTGGCGGGCGAGCGAAAAGCGGAAGACTTTCGCGAGCCTCAGTGAACTATGAACCGCGCGCATTCAATCACCACGCGGCGAGCGGGCCCTGCTTACCCCACGCGCTGGCCATGACGATGGGCCAGCCTGCCGCCCGTTGGTGGCGCGCCGTTCTAGAGCGGCATCGTGCTTGGCAGCAGACCGCGGTGCCCTCCCAGGACAACGCGCGACGACGCCGTCCTGCCGGAGCACCCGGGTCGCGAGCTTCGTGACCGGGCTTGATCCTCGCGCACCTCGAGCACCTCGACGGCGCCCGTGATCGATGTCGCCGGGGCGCGCCGGGCGCGACAAGCGCCGAGTCGACCTGCAGGAACACCGTCCCCCGGGCCCGGCAGGTCCTCGGCCACGACCGCGTTCAGGATCGCGCTGGTCACGCCTCCCTGCACCACGATCTCGCCGAAGCGGGACGCCGGAGCCGCGGCCTCGTCGTAGTGCAGCGGGTTTTGCGGTCGCCGCTGATCTCGGTGAAGAGCCGGACGTCACGTCGGGGCCGATACTGCGGCGGGACCGCGCCGCCTTTCTGTCCGACGTGCGGCATCGCTCGCGTCAGGCCTTCGCCTCGGCATCGGTTCTCCTCCTCGACCGGTCCTGGCATCTCAGGCCGACCGGCTCGGCGCGCTCTCCGTGGAGCCGGACGAGGGGCGTGCGCCTCGCGCGCTTCATCAGCGTCAGCTGAGGCGCTGGTGCAGGCCTTGACGTTGATCTCATTGTCCCACTCGAACGACGCGAGCCGGTCGCTCAGTCGGCAGGTCGCGCGAGGGTCGTCGCGCACCGCCTCGTCTCCGCCAGCGCGCCGTCGGCGCCGCTCGCGACCGCGCCGCGCCAGCAGCTCCGGCTCCCGCAGCGCGTCGAGCGCGATGCCGTGGGCGCATTGATCGGTCGCTTGTAGTAGCCCGCACGTCGCCCACCAGCGCGCAGCCGGGGGCCCCGGGCGCCGGGGTGGCGCCAGGAGCCCGCGGATCCGCGCAGCATGCCGACCGGCGTGCGCGAGAGCGCTTCCTTCAGGTCGGGCGCGATCTCCTCCAGCAGCGGCAGTACGCGGCGGGCGTCGGGCGAACGCGCGCGGCGCCGCGACGGGACGCCGCCAGGAGCACGCCTCCATTGGTCGGGATGGCGCCCGCGGCGCGAGGCCGCCAGTACCAGTGGTAGCCGTCCGTCAGATCGACCAGTACCCGGAACAAAGCCGCTCGCGTGACGCGCGGCCAGGGTGTTCGTAGCACCCACGAGCCGCGCGATCGTCGAGTACGCCGTCGGCGCCGATCACGATCCCGGCGCGGACCACGCACTTGATCCGCCGTCTGGGCCTGGAGCAGCGCGCCACAGCTCGCCTCCGCTCGTGCCGCGCCAGCCACCACGCGCACGCCGTGTGCGGACGGTGGCGCCGGCCGCGACCGCCGCACGTCCACCAGCGCCCGGTCGAGCACCGTCCGGCTGCGGCGCGCACGGCGGTCAGGCGCCGCCCTGCGGCTTGATCCGGGATGTCGAGCGACCTCGTCCTCGGAGTAGTGGAAGACCGATGCGCCGCACGCGCGGCGTGCCGGCCGCCTCCGATCCTCCAGGATCGCCCGCAGCGCGCGAGCTGGAGGACCCCAGCCGCGCATCAGCGCGTGCGTCGACAGCGTGCTCGGAGCCTGTACGCGCCTGGCGGTCCACGGCGAGCACGCGCGCAGCGGCCGCGGCCTGCGCCAGCATGCGCGGTCGCGGCCCGCCGCGCGCGCGCGCCGACCACCACCGCGTCGAGATCGCGCTCGTTGCGCCGTCGAGCCCGCTCATCCCGCTCGTCTCCTTGCGCGCCGTCAAGCGGCCCGGCGCAGGTACGTGGCGAGGTGCGGTCGGCTCACCGGCGTCGCTGCCCCACGCCGTCGATGAAGCTCGACTTGCGCCGCCGCAGGAAGAAGATGCCCGCGCAACGGTGAGAGTCCGCGCAGCCGGCGTGCATCCCCGCCCCTCGTGCTGCGATCTCGCCGCGCCTGCTGTCCAGCACCGGCACCTTCGGCCACGGGTAACGAGCGGCCGAACCCCGCGGCCCACACCACCGGTGCGGGATGCCCTCGTCGCTCGAGGTCGGCCGCGTCGGCGCGGCCGAGCGGCCGCAGGAAGGGCACGGGGCGGGCTCCGCTCGCGCCCGACCTCGCCGTCGAGCGCCGGTGCGCGCGCCGCGAAGCATGTCGATCCGCTCGACCAGCCGGAGCCAGGCGCGCGTCGGCCCGCACGACGCGCGTCGCGCCACGGAGGTCGTCGGAGAAGGACACACGGACGCCGTCGGCTGCGGCCATCCGACCCGCCCGCCAGCACTGACCCTCGCGCTCCGGCAGTCGGGGCAGGTCGAGGCTGGCCCGGTCCGGCCGCCCCACGAGCTGGCAACGAGGCGCCTGCGCGCGGGAGGCTCCTCCATCGAGTCGTATCGGCCGGCGCGCGGCCACGGCTGGATTAGCACGCCCATCGCGTCGAGCCACCAGAGAGGGATGTCCCGCCCCCCGTAGACGCGAGGCGATGCGCGTGTGACCGGCCCACCGCCAGCGTCGACGCCGCGCCCGACGCGTGGATCTCGTCGGCGAGCTGGATCTGCCCGACGCGGACGCGGCCGACGACCAGGACAGCCGCCATCCGGGCAGCTCCTGCGGGTTGCGGTACAGACGCGTGGGACGCGCCTGCGCCACGTCGTCGGCGCGCAGAGCGTTCCGCGGCATGGCCGGGTACGAACGGCTAACGCGCCACAGTGGCCGGTGGCGATCACCGACGGTCGGCGCCTCCCAGGTCGCCGCGGTCCGCGCAGACCCGGTAAGCCTTCCCCGCGCTCACGCCGTTTCGAGCCCGAGCGCCGTCGTGCCCTCCTCCACCGGCGCCGCGAAGGAGCGGGCGTAATCGGCCCAGGAACTCGGCGACCTCGCGGCGCGCGCATGAAACCTGTCCCGGTCATCGGGTCCGTCGGTAACGGAAACCCGGGCGGCATCGGCTGCCGCCAGTTCGGGCGTCAGCAGCCGGAGCGAGTCCCAGCGCTCGCTGCGCCAGCGCTCGGCCGCCCGGCCCCGCTCGAGCACCGCGTGGTCGAATCCCGCCTCGAGCGCCAGGCGGCGGCTCACCGCGTGAAGCCCCGGCCTCGTCCGCCGCCGATCACCACCGATTCCGGCGCATCGCCTCGCTGCTCCTCCCTCGCCTCCTCGCCGCGCACCGACGCGACGGCTGCCGGCCGACGCCCGCGCCGAGCATGCCCGTGGCACAAGTCTCTGCGCTTCAGCCCGCAGCCGACGCTGACTGTCGACCGGGCACGCCAGCTCGTGAGCACGTCGAAGACCGCCGAGCAGTGGCTTCACGACCGCTTTCCACGATCTCGCGCAGCGTCGCCGCCGAGGGCGTCGCCCTTCGATCGTCGAACGTCGCAGGCGGATGCGCTCGTAGCCCTTGCGGACCTCGTCGGACAGCCCGAGGGTGCCGAGCAGGTCGATGTCGCCCTCGATGCGTGCAGGTCGACCTCGGTCAGTGATCGCGCCACGGGCGGCGGCGATGTTGCCGATCCCCGCCGTGATGCAGGCACGGCGCGAGCGCGTGCAGAGGAACTCGACCGGCGTGGGCGCCGTCGTCACTGCCCCACGCAGCACGGTCGGGATGGTCGGCGTCGTACTGCGAAGTCGCCCTCCTGTGCTTACGACAGCTCGCGCCTTCGCGCCCTGGAACGCCTCGATGCCGGCTGCGGCTGTTGGGGTCCCCCTGCTGACCAGCGGTTCGTGGCCCGGAACTGGAACTTGGCCAGCTCCGGCTGGGCCTTCACGGCGTTCAGGGTCGCGAACAGCGTGGAGTGTCCGCCGTTCAGGGGCGTTCCTGGTCGCCGACTGCCTGGGTCCTTCCTTTCTGGCGGCGTCGGTCTCAAGCGACCAAGGCCCTTACGCTTGGAAGGTCGGAGCGGCGTGGCGAGCGACCGTGGAATCGCCGTGGAAGCCGCTGACGGCGGTACACGGTTTCAGCACGCCGCGGGAGGTGGATCGAGGCCGGCCAGGCGCGGTCGACCGCCAGGCCGCCCAGGCGCTGGGACTGCCGGACAGCGGACTCGGCGTCGGGGAGCGCCCAGGCATGAGACACACCGCAGGCCGTCGGGGAGGTGGCTGGACACGATCCGGCAGCGGCATCTCGAGGCACCAGGCTCCTGGATCGCGGCCTCGCGGACGGTCGCCTCATCGAGCGGCTGGTCGAACGCGTGCGCTCGACCACGACGGCGTCTCGAGGGCTCGCCCGGGGGCATGGGCGACCATCAGCGCCGTCCACACCCGGTCGAGAAGGGGGAGCCCGGACTTCTCCTGCACGGTGCGGACGGTCTCGCGGCGTCGGGCGCCTCGAGGCAGCAGACCACGCGCTGGCGGTCGGCGGAGAAGCAGCTCTTCACGAGAGGCCACGTCGTACACATCTCCCGGCACCAGGCGCTGCGGTCCTCGCCGGCCTGCATGTCCTCGAACGCGATGGGCGTGGGAAGGACCTCTCGACCGCGACCAGGCTCATGCGGGCTGCCTCTCCAGCTGCTCCAGCTCGAGCAGGGCGGACGTGGCCGCGTTTCGCGACCGGCGCCGCGCGCAGCATCGCGCAGGGCGCGTCTTTCGGCCTCCGGCGTCGCCGGGCGGCACGGTACGGCGCACACGAGCGCGATCCCGGCCAGCAGCTCACTCCGTGGGCCGGCCCAGGACGGCGGCCGTGGCGCGCGCCTCCTCCGCCCGCGAACGCGCGCTGCGCACGTCCCCGCGCGCGGGATCGATCCGGGATCGCGCGACGTCAGCGTGTGCGAGGCGCCAGCTAGGCGTCGGCCAGCCGTCAGCTCGCCCAGGGCCGGCGCCTGAGTTAGTCAGCGGGCATGCCCCGGGGCCGCCAAGCGCGAGTTGCTCAGCGGCCCCGAGCGCGCGCGCACTCGGGCCTCGACATACCTCGGGCAGCCTGGCCGCGAGCGTCTCCAGCGACCTGCTCGGCAGCGAGGAGTCCACGCGCCCTGCTGCTGGCGCAGCACCACGAGGTGCCGGAAGCGTGACTCGCGACACTCGCCCATGTGGTCGTTCGGGGCGGCGGCGCTCGAGGGCGCGACATGCTCGAACAGCTCGGCCGCTCCCGTCAGAGCCGGCCGTGCTGGCGCACCGCGATGCCCTGCGCGTCGGCGAAGGCGGGGTTGGAGATCCCGCGCGCTGCGAGCGCGCCCTCGCCTCCAGCACCAGCGCCTCCGCGCGGGGCAGCTCGCGCCCAGCAGGACGAGCGCAGCGGGCGGCCTCGCCATCGCGATCAGCCGTCCCTGCTCGTCGCCCGCGCGGCCCACCACCTCGGCCCGCATCATCTGGCGCTCGGCGTCGCCGAAGTCGCCCGTCTCCCAGTGGAGGTAGGCCAGGAGATGGAAGCCCAGGCGCGCGTGCTCGGCGCTGCCCTGCTCGAGCGCGCGCTCGGCCAGCGCCTCCAGCTCCCGGGCCGCGGCCTCCAGGTCGGCGGGCCGTCGCGCCTGCAGCTCGACCTGCAGCAGCTCGAGCAGCAGCCGCGTGCGTGCGGAGCTCTCCACCTCGGCCGCGTACGGCGCCCGCCGCGGGCGATGGCGCGCGCGTCCTCGCTCGCGAACTGGCGGAGGAAGCGGCGGCGCGGCCGCCGCGCAGGCGCGCGCGGCCATGCCGCCTCGCCGGCCAGCGCCGCGTGGTGCGCCCGCTCCGCGGCCAGCGTCTCGCCGGGCTGCTCGCGCTCCAGCCGCTGGGCGATGCGCAGGTGCATGAGGCGGCGCCGGGGCTGGGAGATCGGAGTACACGGCCCGCCTGGCGACCTCGTGCGCGAACTCGTACGTGCCCTTGCCGCGGGCGCGCAGGAGCGCGTGGCGCTCCAGCAGCTCCAGGGCGGCCAGCAGCCGGTCGAGGTCGAGCGCGATCAGCGGGCCGAGCCGGTCCACGGCGAATGAGCTTCCGAGCACAGCGGCCCAGCGGAGCACGTCGCCGGCCTCGGACGGCAGGCGCCCACGCGTCCGCGGATCAGCTCGAGATGGAGCGGGCCAGCGTTCCTCGCGCTCCGGCAGCGACCGCGCGACCTCCAGCGCCAGCAGCGGGTTGCCTCCGCTCTCGGCGTAGACCCGCTCGGCGTCCACGTCGTCCGGGACCGCGCGCGCCAGCCCCTGGTCTCGTCGCGATCGAGCGGCCAGCGCGATCTCGTCCAGCACGCCCGCCGCCCGCAGCCCGCGCAGGGCGCGCACGACCGCCTCGTTGTCGGACACTTCGCCGGCCCGCGCGGTGAGCGCGACCAGGAGGCGGCCGGTGGCGGCTGGACCTGACGACGTAGTGCAGGAGCTCGGCCGACGCGGCGTCGAGCCACTGACGTCCTCGATGGCGAGCACGACCGGCGGGGCGGCGGCGGCGCGCTCGTCCAGCAGCTCCAGCACGGCGGCGAACAGGCGGTCCCGGCTCTGCGGCGCGCGTCCTCGCGGCCCAGCTCTCGGCAGGAGCGCCGCCAGGTCGGCGCCCACCGCGCTCGTCACCACGTTCGGCGGGAGCTGGCGCAGGGCGTCGATCCAGGGTCCGAACGGCCGGCCCGCCTCCGCCTCGAACGCATACCCTTCTGAGCAGCGTCGCCGCCCGCGCCCGCGCCATCTGCCGGAGCTCGTCCAGCAGGCGCGACTTGCCGAGCCCGGGCTCGCCGGTGAGCAGGCAGCACCCGCGCGCCCGTCCTGGCGCGCGGCGTCGAGCCCGCTCGAGACGCAGGCGCGTCGTCCTACGGCCGACCAGGCCCGAGATCGCCCTCGGCGAGGCCGGCGTCGCGGTCTCCCGGTCGCGCGAAGGAGAGAGGCGCCGCCTCGCGCACGCCTCGCCAGGCCGCTTCCAGCTCGGGCCCCCGCGCGGCCGAGCTCCTGGCGCAGCCGGCAGGCGGCTTCGTACTGCTGCTCCGCCTCCCGCCGCCGGCCCGTCGCGGCCAGCAGCCGGACCAGGCCGGCGCGCGCGGTCTCGTCGAGCGGGTCGATCGCCGCCAGCGTGCGCGCGTGGGGGAGCGCGGCTTCGGGGTCGTGCGCGAGCGCGTCCATCAGGGCGCGCAGGACGCGCGCCTGCATCTTGCGCGCTTCCTCGCGCTCCGCGACCGACCAGACCTCGAACTCGAGGAACTCGGGAGGTCAGCGAGGCCCTCGAGCAGCTCGCCCCGGAACTCGGCGTGCGAGCGCCTCCAGCTCGTCCGTCGAGCGCCCTCGAGCCCGGCCGCGCAGCGCTGGCGCAGCGCGAGCACGTCGACGCGGGCGCCGTGCGCCTCGAAGGCCACGCTGTCCCGTGGCGACAGCGATGCGCTGCAGGTCGGACTCGTCCACCAGGCGCGCAGGCGGCTGAGGCTCCAGCGCAGGGCGCCGCGAGGGTCGTGCGGCCACGTCCCAGAGGATGCTGCACAGGCGGTCGCGGCGATGGGGCCTGGCCGCTCAGCGCCAGGTAGGCTGAGGAGGGCGCGGGTCTTCCTCGACGGGGGCAGCTCCAGCCGGGTGCTTCCCGCCAGACTTCCATCTCGCCCAGGAACCGCAGTTCCAGCGGGCGCCTTCCGGGTGCGGTGCGCGGTCTCTCTTCAGAAGGACGATCGTAGCGCTCGGAGCGCGGCCCCGCAATCCCGAACGGAACGGCCCGCTGCTTCGGACCGGCTCCGCACATATTAATGATGAGTACGGACGCCGGGGGCGCTCCGCGCCCGCGGCGAGGCGCGCCGGAAGGCTCGCATCCCTTCGCTTTCCCGTGAAGCGGCTGGCGGGCGGGCTGCGTCTAAACGGCCGAAAGGTGCGCGAGTGGAGGGAGGCGGCTTGAGTCAGGCCCAGTTGGACGTCACGAAGCTCAACGAGGCGGTCCGGGAGGAGGCGCTCCAGGTCCAGGCCGCGGTGGCCGGAGGTCAAGAAGGTCGATCGTCGGCCAGCGCGTGCTCATCGACCGCATGATGGTGGCCCTGCTCTGCCGGGGCCACCTGCTGGTCGAGGGCGTGCCCGGGCTGGCCAAGACGCTGGCCGTCAAGACGCTCGTGCCGGGCGCTGGACGCTGCACTTCTCGCGCATCCAGTTCACGCCGGACCTGCTGCCGGCCGACCTCATCGGCACGCATGATCTACCAGCCGCAAGACGGGCGAGTTCGTCGCCGCGCAAGGGCCCGATGTTCGCGAACCTGCGTCCTCGGCCGACGAGATCAACCGCGCGCCCGCCGAAGGTGCAGTCGCGCGCTGCTCGAGGCGATGCAGGAGCGCCAGGTCACGATCGGCGACGAGCACCGCACCCGCTGCCCGATCCGTTCCTGGTGCTCGCGACGCAGAACCCGATCGAGCAGGAGGGCACGTACCCGCTGCCCGAGGCGCAGGTGGACCGGTTCCTCGCTGAAGGTCAAGGTGGACTACCCGCGCAAGCGAGGAGGAGCGCCAGATCCTCGACCGCATGATCTCGGGCGAGGTGCCCGCGGTCGCGCGCGTGCTCGGGCGCGACGCCATCCGATCAGCCTAGTGCGCGCGCGTGCGCGAGGTCTACCTGGACGAGCGCATCCGCGACTACATCGTCGCGATCGTGACCGCGACCCGCCGGCCGCAGGACGTCGGCCTGCCGGACGTCGCGCACCTGATCGCAGCTTCGGCGCCTCGCCGCGCGGCGACGCTCGCGTTCTCCGAGGCGGTCGCGCGCCGGTCGCGTTCCTGCACGGGCGCGGCTACGTCGTGCCCGAGGACGTGAAGGACATCGCGCACGACGTGCTGCGCCACCGCATCCTGCTGACCTACGAGGCGGAGGCCGAGAACGTGACCACCGAGACGATCGTGCGACGCGTCCTCGAGCGCGTCGAGGTCCCATAGGCGTGATGCTCGACCGCGGGACCTTCAGCAAGATCCGCCGGATCCAGATCCGCACGCGCAGCATCCTCGAGTCCGGGATCGTCGGCGCGTACCACGCGGTCTTCAAGGGCCGCGGCATGGAGTTCGCCGAGGTGCGCGAGTACGCGCCTGGCGACGACGTGCGCACGATCGACTGGAACGTGACCGCGCGCATGGGCGACGCCCTACGTCAAGAAGTACGTCGAGGAGCGCGACCTGACGCTGCTCTCGCTGGTGGACGTCTCGGGCTCGCAGCGGCTTCGGCTCGCGCTTCCTGCTCGAAGCGCGACTACGCCGCCGAGCTGGCGGCGGTGCTCGCCTTCTCGGCGGTCGCCAACCACGACCGCGTCGGGCGCGGTCCTCTTCACCGACCGCATCGAGTCGTACGTCGCCGCCGCGGGCGGGGCGCGACCACGCCGCTGCGCATCGTGCGCGACCTGCTGGCGCGTCGAGCCCGACGGGGCGCGGAACCGACCTGCGCCGCGGCGCTGCGCTTGGCGCGGCAGCGTGCTGAAGCGGCGCGGCATCGTGCGCGGTCATCTCCGACTTCCAGGCCGAGCGGCTACGAGCGCCGCTCGGGGATCCTGCAGGCGCCGCCACGACGTCGGTGGCGCTGCACCTGTGGGACCCGGCGCGAGGCCGAGCGTGCCTGCGGCCGGGCTGCTGGCAGCTCAGTCGATCCGGAGACGGGCGCGCTGCAGGTCGGTGGACACCTCGCAGCGCCGAGGTGCGCCGGCGGCTGGCGCGCCGCGACGCTGCGCGGAGGCGCGCGACGTGTTCCGGCGCGCACGCGCGTGGACGCGCTGCCGCTCTGCCACGGCCGAGTCCTTACGACCGCCCGCTGGCGGCGTTCTTCGAGGCGCGGGGAAGCGCCGGTGAGGCGCGCTCGCGCTGGTCCTGGTGCTCGCGGCCGACGCGCTCCACGCGTCGCGCGCCGAGGCGCTCGCTGGCGCACCACGGTCGCGGCCAGCCCGTCGAAGAGCGGACCTGCACGTGGGCGAGGGCTTCGCGGTCGAGCTGAAGGCCGTCGGGCCCCGCGGGAACCGCGTTCGAGTTCGTTCCCGGAGGCGGGGCACACGGAGTCCGTCGAGCTGCGTCGCCGCGGACGCACGGCCGCATCGGCGCTCCTGCCGTCGTCGGGGCGTCACGCAACTACGACGCGCGTTGTCGTTCGCTGCTCGGCGACGTCGACGCTGCCCGGCGATCTCCGTGCTCGTACCGGCTGCGCCGACGGGACCGACGGGCAGTGGCCACCGAGCCGATCCGGCTGCCGCGATCGAGTCGCGTGCTGCCGAAGGATCGAAGCAGCAGCAGCTCGCGGACATCCGTGGGCCCGCTGCACGCTCCGGATCGGGAGGCCGCATTCTGGATCGCGCTGGGCCTCTGCGGCGCTGCTGGTGGCGGGCGCTCGCGGTGTGGCTGGTGGCGCCGGCGCCGGCCCGCGGCCGCGCCCGCTGAGACCGCCGCCAGGCTGGCGCCCGACGTCGGAGGCGCTGGACGCGCTCGGACGGCCTGGCGCGCGTCCGGGCTGGCCGAGCGCGGCGAGTACCGCGCGCTACTACATCGCGCTGTCGGAGATCGCGGAAGCGCTACCTGGAGGCGCCGCCTGGGAGCGCCCGTCCTCGAGATGACCTCGGCCGAGATGGTCGCGTTCCTGCGCGACCACGACGCCGCGGGGCCGTTCGCGCAGCGCGGTGCGCGAGCTGGCCGGAGCGGCCGACCGCGTGAAGTTCGCGCGCGGGCAGCGGGCGCTGGCCGAGGAAGCGCAAGCGCCACCTGGAGGCCGCCGTCGCGCGCTGGTGCGCGGGCTCGAGGAGCGGCTGCGGGACCGCGAGGAGCAGGTGGCGTGACGTCGCTCGCGAGGCCTGCCAGCTTCCAGGATCCGCTCTGGCTGTGGGCCCTGCTGGCCGCCGCTGCTCGTGCTGGCGGCAGCCTGGCTGCGCGAGCGGCGCGGCACGAGGCGCGCTCGCGTTCCCGGGTCTCGCGGCTCGGATCACCAATCCCGGCCTGGCGCGGGCGGCTGCGCCACCTGCCCGGTGGCGCTGGCGGCGCTGGGCTCGTGGTCGGTGGCGGTGATCGCGCAGGCGCGCCCGCAGCAGGGCTCGTCGCGCGAGGACGTGACGACGCAGGGCGTCGACATCGTGATCGCGCTCGACGTCTCGGGCTCGATGGCGGGCCGAGGACTTCCAGCCCCGCAACCGGCTGGCGGTCGGCGAAGGAGGTGGTCGGCAGACTTCGTGCAGCAGCGCACCAGCGACCGCATCGGGCCTGGTGGTCTTCGCCGGCAAGCAGCCTGACCAAGGCGCCGCCCACCACCGACACCGCGGTGCTGCTGCGCCAGCTCGAGCGACGTCCAGCTCGACATGCTGCCTGACGGCACCGGCCATCGGCTCGGGCCTCGCGATCGTCGCTCGACGCGCCTGCGCCGGTCGCAGGCCGCGCGAGCCGCGTGATCGTGCTGGTCACGGACGGCGTCGAACAACGCCGGCGAGATCGATCCCGGCGACCGCCACGCGACCTGGCGCAAGCGCGATGGAGGTGCGCGTCTACACGATCCTGGTCGGTCGGGGCGGCGAGGTGCCGATGCCCGTGCAGATGCGCGACCCGTTCACGCTCGGTGGTGACGCGCCGAACGGTGCCGGCCCAGGTGGACGTGGACGACGCGCTGCTGAAGCGCATCGCGGAGCGCAGACGGGCGGCGAGCCGTTCTTCAGCGCCACCGACTCCGCCTCGCCGCGGCGGATCTTCGAGCGCATCGACCGGCTGGAGAAGTCCGAGATCAAGCTGACGGCCTACCGCGCGCTACCGCGAGCTGTTCCCGCCCTTGCTGCTCGCGGCGGCCGTCCTGCTCGGCCGGCGTCCGCTGTTCCGGTCCGGCCTCGGCGCTGCGGGTGAGTGCCTGCATGAGCTTCGCGTCGACCGCCTGGCTGTGGGCACTGCTGGCGCTGCCGGTGCTGGCGCTCGTCGAGGCCTGGTGGCGCGGACCGACTGGCGCGTCGGCGCGCTCTGGTGGCGCGCCCGCTGTGGGCGCACGGTCGTGCGCCGTCCACGCGGCGGCTGGCGCCACGCGCGGCTGGCGCTGCTGCTGTCGGCGCCGCGGGCCTGGTGCTGGCTCTGGCGCGCGCCCGCAATGGGGCATCGTGCGCGAGAAGGTGGAGCGCGAGGGCGTCGACGTCGTGCTGGCGCTGGACAGCTCGGGCTCGATGGCGACCGAGGACGTGCCGCCCAGCCGCTTCTTCATCGCCAAGAGCGCCCTGGCGTACGCTGGTCGGGCGAGCTGGAGGGTGACCGCATCGGCGCTGCTGGCGTTCGAGGGGGAGGCGTACCCGCTGGTGCCGCTCACGCTCGACGCCGACGCGGTCGGGCTGTTCCTGGAGACCCTGGAGCCCTGGCGATCGTCGCCTCGCGCCGGCCGTCGCTCGGCGTCGGGCTGCGCAAGGCGCTCGGGATGTTCGTGGACCAGGAGCGGCGCAACAAGGTGATGGTGCTCGTTCCGACGGCGAGGACCTGAGGGCGACGTGGACGACGCCGTGCGGCGCGCCAAGGAGGCGGGCGTGGTCGTCCACACGGTCGGCGTGGGCAACCGAGCGTCGGCCAGCCGGTCCCGGACTTCGACCGCGACGGCAACGCGCGACCGGCTTCAAGAAGGACGAGGACGGGCTACGGTCGTGGTCTCGCGCCCGCACGCCGAGACGCTGGAGGCCATCGCGCGCGGCACCGGCGGTAGCACACGGCAGCCTCGCCCACGAACGCGAGCCTGGCGAGTGTCGCGTCCGCGATCGAGGGCATGGAGCGCAAGACGCTCGCGCGCGAGTGGTCGTACCGCAAGCGCGAGCGCTACCAGATCCTGCTCGGCATCGCGCTGGGCGCGTTCACCCTCGCGCTGCTGCTGCTGCCGTTCCGCCGGCGTGCGCGCGCGCGCGGCGGCTGCCGCGGCGGCGGTCGCCCTGGTGCTCGGCGCGCCGGTGCTTCGCAGGCCGCCGAGGGGCCAGTGTGGCGGGCGAGGTCGCCGCGCGCCCTCGCGCCTGACGCGGCAGGGGCGGGGGCGAGCTCCAGAGCGGCAACCACCCGGCGGCGCTCCTGGCCTTCGAGAAGGCGCGCCGCAGAGCCGGTAGCAGCCGGACGACCCGGCCGCGCGCTTCAACCAACCTTGCGGACGGGCTCTACAAGAACGGCAAGTTCGACGAGGCGGCCGCCTCTACCGACGCGCTCGGAGCCCCAGGATCGCCCCTGGCCTCGCCGCCGCGCGCTTCAACCTCGGCAACGCGCGCGTTCCAGAAGCAGGACTTCGCCGGCGCGGTCGGCGCATACGGACGCGCTGCGGCTCGCGACCCGGGGAACGCGGACGCGATCCACAATCTGGAGATGGCCCTGCGCGCGCTCCAGAAGCAACAGCAGCAACAACAGCAGAAGAAAGATCAGCAGAAGAAGGATCAGCAGGACAAGGACCAGCAGAAGCAGGACAGACAAGCAGGACCAGCAGCGCGACAGGCGGTCCCGTGATCAGCAGCAGAAGAAGCAGGGGCGACCAGAAGCAGCCGCAGCCGAGCGAGCCCGCAGCGGCCGCGACGGAGGAGGAGAAGGAGAAGGAGCGCTTCGAGAAGCGAGACCGGCATGCCGAAGGGCGCGCGATGCAGCTCCTCGACGCGCTCCAGCAGGACGAGAAGGCCGAGCAGAAGCGGCTGCTCGCGGCGAAGCAGGCACGCAAGCAAGACCGTGAGGGACTGGTGAAGCGCGTCCGCTCTGGCTCGTCGCTGGTGTTGGGCGCCTGTACTGCCGCCGCGGTAGCCGAGACATCGGTCCACGCCGGAGGCTGGACGCGCGCCAAGCTCGGCGTCGAGGACCAGCATTCAGCTCAGCCTCGTCCTCGACGGCGACACCAACCTGGCTCCAGGAGGTCTCGCTGCTCCCGGCCTGCAGGGTCTGCGCGCCGTGCTGGGGCCGTCGGTCTCGACGCAGGTCTCGTTCGTGAACGGCGCGATGTCGCAGCGCCGCGTCTACGTGGGTCCTGCAGCCCACCGCCGGTGGGGAAGGCCGAGGTCGGCGCGTCGCGGGTGGAGCTCGCGAGCGGCGAGAAGGCCACGGCCCCCGATCGCGGCCGAGGTGGTCGCCGGCTCCGTACGGCCGCGCCCCAGCGCCAGGTGGCAGGATCCATTCTGGCAGCCAGATCCCTTCGAGTCCATGTTCCGCCAGGCGAGCCGCCCAACCGGCCCGCGCCCGCGTGGTGCTGGTGAAGGCGATCGCGAGCCGCGACCGCGTGGCACGTGGGCGAGCCGCTGCTGCTCACCTACTACGTCTACACGCAGACCTCGGTCGGCCGACCCAGCGCGTCGGCGACGCGCCGCAGTACCCGGCTGGACCGAGTGACCTGCCGCAGCCCGAAGGGGGCCGCGCGGCGAGCCAGGCCCGCGCTCCGAGGGCGCAGAGCTTCCAGCGCTTCTCGCGTTCCTGCGCCGGCTCCTGTTCCCGACGCGCTCCGGCACGCCCAAAGTCCCTGCGGCGACCTTACCAGGTCGGCACGTGGCGCGCCGAATGGCTTCTTCGACATGGGCGAGACGCGGGTCACCCGCCGCTCGGACGAGGTGGAGGTGAACCGCGCTGCCAGATCCCGGAGGAGCCCGGGTTCCAGGGCGCCGTCGGACGGTTCCACGCGACCGCAACGCTGCGGACAAGCCGTCCGTCGCGCTCGGCAGCAGGCTTACTACGCTGCGCTTCCGCGTCGAGGAAGCGGCAACCCGAAGTGGATCGACAAGGGCCCCGCGCTCGAGGTCCGCGGAGCGAAGGTTCTACCCGTCCCAGCGCCACCAGCGACCTCAAGCCGGGACCTGGCCGCACACTTCCGGAAGCAAGACGTGGGAGTTCACGATCGTGCCGGAGACGGCGGGCACGCTTCGAGGTGCCTTCGCTCACGTTCGCGTACTTCGATCCGGCGGCGGGCCGCATCGTCCGCGCGGACACGCAGCCGCTGGCCATCGGCGGTGCAGGGCGGCGGAGCGGCCGGCGCGGCCGCGGCGCCCGTCCCGCCCGTCGCTCCGACGCGGGCACCCGGACACGGCGGCGCTGCGCGCGGAGATGGATCGCCCGGACCGATCCCGAGCCCGTCGGCGCGGCTCGTGTGGGCCTCGCGCTGATGGCCGCGATCCCTGCTGCACGTGGCAGCTACTCGTCCGGTCCCGGCCTCGCGGATCGCCTCCGCGCCGCGCTGAGTAGCCGTCCCGCGCCCCGGCGCACCACGCGCTGCGGCAGCGCGATCCGCGATCGGAGCGCGTGGGCCGCGACGGTCAGCTGGCCAAGGAGGCGCGGCCGCGGCCGCGCTGGAGCGCGCACTGCACGACGTCTTTCGGGCCCCTGGAGAACGGCGCGTCCGCTCCGACGGACCGCGACCGCGCGGCCCGCAGCCGGTGCTCGAGGACGTCCGCTTCCACTCCGCTACGCGCCGCAGCTCGGCGACTACTCCGACAAGATCGCGAGGTGGCCGCGCGCGCGGCCGACCTCGTCCGGAGGTGGTCGTGAGCGGCGCGGCGCTCGTCGGCCTGCACCTGCTGGCCCGGGCTCGCCGCGGCGGGACGCTTCCGCGAAGCCAACGAGGACGGCCGCGCGGCGGCGATCTGCCTCGGCGGCGCGATCGCCGGCTGCGCGGACGTCGCCAGCCCGGGCGCGGGGAGAGCGCGTCGCTCTACCGGAACTGGGCCCAGGCCGCCGGGGGCGCGCGGGGCGACGGGCCAGGCGCTGCCTCGCGCTGCTGCGCGCGCGCGAGACTGGACCCGGGGCGACCGCGCGGTGGGGCGCGAGGTCGAGCGGGTGCGTCAGGCGGCGAACCTCGATCCCGCGGAGATCGCGCCGGAGCCGCTGGCCGCGCTGGGCCGCTGGTGCCGGCGGCTGCATCTTCGCTGCTGGCGCTCGCGCTGGCGGCCGCGTCCGTCGTGTGCTGCACGCGGCCGGACGGGACGAGGGCGCGTGCGCACCACCTGATCGCCGCGGGCTCTGGTCGCTCGCGGGCGCGTGCCTGGTCGGCGCGCTGCCGCTGGCCGCCTCTCTGGCCCGCCCCACCGCGGTCGTCGTCCATCGCGGCGCTCCGCTGCTCGAAGCGGCTTCGACGACCGCGGCCCCCGTGGCCTCGCTGCGCGAGGGTGAGGTCGTGCCCGTGCTGGAGGACGGCGGCGCGTTCCTGCACGTCGAGGACTCGTCGGGCGCGCGCGGCTGGGCGCTCGCCCAGGACGTGCGGCGGCTGGACCGCCCGCCGATCGACGTCTCCCGCTGAGCCCAGGCGGCCACTGGCCGGGGTCTTGCATCGCGTCCCGCGGTCCTTTTCGTCCGAACGATGTCGAAAGCGGGCGCTCCCGAACGTTTGGAGGATGAAGGACCGGGGGAAGCGGGCAAGCCCACCGGAAGGGAGTGTCCACATGCGGCGCATCGTGATGTTCAACCACGTGTCGGCGGACGGCTACTTCGCAAGCTCCGACGGGAGCCTCGACTGGGTCGTTGTCCGACGACAAGCTGTCCGAGTCCGTGATGGAGAACGGCCCCACGTTCGGCACGGTGCTCTTCGGACGGCGGACGTACCAGATGTTCGAGCAGTTCTGGCCCCACGCCCTGGACGACGATCCCCGGACGGCGCCGGATCCGCACGTTCCGCGGAAGCGGACCAAGGCCACCCGCGACATGGCCGTCTTCCTGAACTGACACCCCGAAGGTCGTCTTCCGCGCGACGCTCGCGGAGGCGACGTGAAGAACTCGCGTGTCGAGCGCGGCGCTCGACCCGCGGCGGATCGAGGCCATGAAGCAGGAGCGCGGACCGGACATTATCGTGTTCGGCAGCGGGTCCATCGTTTCCGAGCTGACGAAGCACGGGCTGATCGACGAGTTACGACCTGGTCGTGGTGCCCGTCCTGCTGGGCGGCGGGCTCCCGCTGCTCCGCGGCGTATCCGACCGCCTGAAGCTTCGAGCTGATCGAGGCCAAGGGGTTCCCTTCGGGCAACGTGCTGCAGCGCTACGCGCGCGCGAAGTAGCCGGCCCGCGCGGCGCCTTGGAGTACACTCGCCGCCATGAGACATCGCTCCACCGTGACGCTTCCTGGCCCTGCTCGGCTGCGCCTTCGCCGCCCCGGCGCTGGCGGGGACGAAGATCGTGAAGTCGTGGCGCGAGCCGTCGGCCGGCCCGCTGAAGTTCAGCCGGGTGCTGGTGCTGGTCATGGCGCCCCACGAGTCCCAGATGCTGTTCGGGGAGGCGGAGCTCGTCTCGCTCATGAAGCGCACGCGCGGCGTGGCGGCCCATTCTGGTGATGCCGAAGGACGACGCGCAGGACGAGCAGAAGATGCGCGCGTTCATGCAGAAGGAGGGTTCGACGGGGCGGTGACCCTCCGCTACATCGCCGCGGGCGCACAGACGACCGAGCAGCCGGTCTCTACGTCCCCTCCTACACGGGCTTCTGGTCGTACTACTCCTACGCCTGGCCGCTCGTCTACGACATGGGCTACGTCAAGATGGACCGGGTCATCACCATGGGAGGCGCAGATCTTCGCGATGAAGGACGACAAGCTCCTGTGGTCCGGGCTCACCCTGGACAAGAACCCGAAGTCCGCGAAGACGATGGATGCACGAGGTCGTGCAGGCCGTGGGGGCCGATCTCAGGAAGCAGGGGCTGGTCGAGTAGCGGAGAGCCCGCCCCGGCAGCACTCGCGCGCCGTCTCGCCGCGTTCGCGGGAGCGTGACACGGCTGCCACAACCTTCGGGCACAGTCCGTGGCCGGAGGTTTCGCCATGACGAAAGAATCGATGGACGCCACCTTGAGCGCCGAGGAGCCCGCCGAGGAGCACGACGAGCAGGAGGCGGCCCCCGAGGCGGACGCCACGGATGCCCCGGAGGATCCTGAAGGCGGGGACGACGAGGACGAGCCGGACGACGACGCGGACTGAGAACGTGGGACGATAGGGGCTCCCTGCGCGCCCGCACAGGAGGCCCCTGACCAGCCCGCCCCGGCCCATACCCAAGCCCCGGCCCCTTCCGCTGGACCCGGCCTCGATCACCGACAGCTTCGCGCACCGCATGATGTATTCGGTCGCGAAGGACGCGTACACGCGCGAGCGATCAGGACGTCTACCAGGCGCTCGCGTTCGCCGTGCGCGACCGCCTGGTCGAGCGCTGGTTCCGGACGCAGAACGACTACTACCTCGGCGGACGTGAAGCGGGTCTACTACCTGTCGCTCGAGTTCCTCATGGGCCGGGCGCTGCTCAACAACATCGTCAACCTGGGCGCGCTCGACGCGTACCGCGAGGCCGGTGTCGGGCCTGGGCTACGACCTGCAGCGGCTCCATCGAGGAGGGAGCCGGAGGCGGGTCTGGGCAACGGCGGCCTGGGCCGGCTGGCCGCCTGCTTCCTGGACTCCGCCGCGACGCTGGGCCCTGCCGTTCTACGGCTACGGCATCCGGTACGACTACGGGATCTTCCAGCCAGCACATCCTCGACGGGTTCCAGGTGGAGGCGCCGGACCACTGGCTGCCGCTACGGGAACCCGTGGGAGATCCCACGGCCGACGCGTCTTCCATGCCGCGTCCAGTTCGGCGAGCACCACGCGCAGCCGCGGCCGGGACGCGCGGCGACGCCTGGTGGTCGACTGGTCGACGCCCAGGTCGTCTACGCGATGGCGTACGACACGCCGATCCTGGGCTACCGCAACGACACCGTGAACTACGCTGCGCCTGTGGTCGCGCCAAGTCGCACGCGCGAGTTCGACCTCGCGCGGCTTCAACGCCGGCGAGTACGTGCGCGCGGTGGAGGACAAGAACGCGCGCGAGAACGATCAGCAAGGTGCTCTACCCGCCGACGACCAGCTACGCGGGCAAGGAGCTGCGCCTCAAGCAGCAGTACTTCTTCGTGTCGCGCCACGCTCCAGGACATGCTCCGGCGCTTCCGCAAGCGCAGGGCCGGCGCCTGCGGCGGACCTGCCGGACGAAGGTCGGCGATCCAGCTCAACGACACCCATCCCGCGCTGGCCATCCCCGAGCTGATGCGGGTGCTCGTGGACCAGGACGAGCGTGGCCTGGGAGCGGCGCCTGGAGCGCTGACCCAGCGGCGTCATCGCCTACACGAACCACACGATCCTGCCCGAGGCGCCTGGAGACGTGGCCGGCCGACCTGTTCCAGCGGCTGCTGCCGCGGCACCTCGAGATCGTCGAGGAGATCGACCGGCGGCTTCGGCGGGCGTGCGCGTCCGATTCCGCGGGACGTCGAGCGCGAGATGCAGCGCATGGCGATCGTCGACGACCCGCAGCATGGTCGCGCATGGCCCACCTCGGGATCGTCGGCAGCTCACTCCGTCAACGGAGTCGCCGCGCTCCACACCGAGCTCCTCAAGAGCTCCACGTTCGCCGGACTTCCACCAGCTCTTCCCGGACCGGATCAACAACAAGACGAACGGCATCACGCCCCGGCGCTGGCTGCTCCGCAGCAACCCGGCCTCGCGAGCCTGATCACGGAAGCGATCGGCGACGGCTGGACGCAGCGACCTGGAGCAGCTCGCGCCGCTCGCGCCGCTTCGCCGAGGACGCCGTCTTCCGCGCGCAGTGGGCGGCGCGTCAAGCGCGCCAACAAGACGCGGCTCGCCGCCGTGGTCCACGACGGCATCGGGCTCGGCGTCGGATCCCGGCGTCGCTGTTCGACGTGCCAGGTGAAGCGCATCCACGAGTACAAGCGCCAGCTCCTGAACGCGCTCGCACGTGATCTCGCTACCTGCGGCCGCCACGACGGGACGGCCGGCGGCGCGGCGCCGCGCGCGTGCTGTTCGCGGCAAGGCGGCGCCGGGCTACGCGATCGCCAAGCTGATCATCCGGTTCGTCGGCGCGGTGGCGAGCCTGGTCAACAACGACCCGCGCGGCGCGCGGCCGGCTGGCGCGTCGGTCTTCCTGCCCGAACTACTACGGTCTCGCTGGCCGAGAGTGCATCATTCCCGCGTGCGAGCTGTCCGAGCAGATCTCGACCGCGGGCACGGAGGCCTCGGGCACGGGCAACATGAAGCTGGCGCTGAACGGCGCGCTCGACCATCGGCACCCTCGACGGCGCCAACGTCGAGATCCGCGACGCAGGTGGGCGCCGAGAACATCTTCATCTTCGGGCACACGACGGAGGAGGTGGCGGCGCTCATAGGCCGGTGGCTACGACCCGCAGGCGTGGATCGCCGCCAGCCCGATGCTGCCGCGGGTGCTCGACGTCATCGCGAACGGGCCGCTGGCCGTGTCCCATCCGGGCCTGTTCGAGCCGATCCTGCGCGGGCTGCGCGAGTCGGACCGCTACCTGCTGTGCGCCGACTTCGACCGCTACGCGGAGGCCCAGCAGCGGGCGATCGAGACCCACCGGCGACCGGAGGCGTGGAACGCCCTGTCCGTGCGCAACGTGGCGGGCATGGGTCCCTTCTCCAGCGACCGCACGGTGCGCCAGTACGCCGAGGAGATCTGGGCGCGCGGCCCGTCACCGTCGACCCCGCCTGACGCGGGTGCGGCTCGTCCTCCTGAACCAGTTCTACCCGCCGGACGTGGCCCCGACCGGCGCCTACCTCCATGACGTCGCGCGCGCGCTCGCGGCGCGCGGTCACCGAGGTCACGGTGCTCTGTTCGCGCCGCGGCTGCCACGCGGCGGCGGACCCTACGCGTCGCCAGAGACGGCCGACGGCGTCGCGATCCGGCGGCTGGCCGGCGTCGCGTTCAGGGCGCGGCAGGCCCGCCCGCATCGCGAGCCATCTCGCGTTCGGTCCAGGCGCTTCCTCGCATCCTGGCGGGCCGGCGGCCGGATCGTGGTGCTACGATGACGAGCCCGCCGTACGTCGGCCTCCTGGGCGCGCTGGCCTGCGGCTGCTGCGCCGTTCGGCATGCGCACTGGGCGATGGACCTCTACCCGACGTGCTGGAGGCGCACGGCGTGAGCGGGGCGCTGCACGCCATCCTCGGGTGGCTCGCGCGCTGGCAGATGCGCGGTACGCGCCTGGCGATCGCGCCGTCATCGTCGATGGCGCATCGGCTGGGCGAGCGCGCGGGCACGCCGGTCGAGACGGTGCCGCTCTGGACGCGCGCGAGCGGGACGACGCCGACGCGCCGCGGCCCTGCGGCGGGACCTGGGCTGGCCCGCGAACCAGCTCGTGCTGCTGTACGCGGGGAACATGGGCCTCGGCCACCGATTCGAGTTCCTGGACGCGGCGCGCGCGCTGGGTCCCGACGGCCCCGCGTGGCTCTTTCGCGGGCGGGGACCGAGGCGGAGCGAGCTGGCGGCGGCCGAGGGCCTCGTACGGCCGCTTCCGTACGCCTCCCGCGGACGAGCACCACCGACGCTTGCCGCGCGGCCGACGTCCACCTCATGAGCCTGCGCGCAGCCTGGGACGGACTGGTCGTGCCGGAGCAAGCTGCAGGCCGCGTTCGGAGCTGGGCGGCCCGTGATCTTCGTCGGCTCGCGCGCGTGAGCGAGCAGGGCCGCTGGATCGACGAGTCGGGCGGGGATGGGTCGTCGCCGAGGGCGACACGCCCGGGCTTCTTCGCGCGATCGCGGAAGCGGGCGACCCTGCCGAGCGGACGCGGCGCGGCCGGGCCGGCCGCGATTTCGCGAGCGAGCGATTCGATCCCATTCGAAATGTCGCGCATGAGTGGAGCTGCTCGAGCTGCGATCGACGGCCTCAGTGTCCTGAGTCAGAGACTCGCTGGCATTCGAACGCCGATGCATCCCGGCTCGCTGCGTTGCTCCTCGCGCACATATTCCCGATATGTGCGCTCGTCGTCGCCTCTGCGATCCGGGCGCCTCGGCGTTCTCGGTGCTCAGCGACTTCTGACTCAAGACACTAGAATGGTCCGCTCCGCCGTGTGCGGGCACTGGAGAGGCCTGTGACGTTCGGACACAGCTGCGCATCGGCGGGCACGCGCGACCCGCCGCCTCGGGCGCCACGTTCGAGCGCCGCAACCCGATCAGCGGGGACGTGGTGACGATCGCCGCCGCCGCGACCGAAGCGGACGCGGACGCCGCGGTCGCCGCAGCGACCGCGGCCCTGCCCGCGCGGTCCGCGGCGCTCGGGCCCGACGCCCGGCGCGCTCTGCTGCTCGAAGGCCGCCGACCTGCTTCAGGCCCGAACGCCCGACTTCATCCAGCGCGTCGCGGCCGAGACCGGCGGCACCGCGGGCTGGGCCGGCTTCAACGTCATGCTCGCCGCCGGGCATGCTCCGCGAGGCCGCGTCGCTCACCACGCAGGTCACCGGCGAGAGTCATTCCGGCCGACACGCCGGGGTCCTACGCGTTCTCGTTCCGCCAGCCGGCGGGCGTCGTCGTCGGCATCGCGCCCTGGAACGCGCCGGTGATCCTCGGCGTGCGCGCGGTCGCGATGCCGCTCGCCTGCGGCAACACCGTCGTGCTCAAGGCCTCCGAGACCTGCCCGGCACGCACGGCCTGATCGTCGAAGTGCTCGAGGAGGCGGGCCTGCCGCCGGGCGTGCGTCAACGTCGTCACCAACGCGCCCGCGGACGCGCCGGCGCTCGTCGGAGCGCGCTGATCGCGCATCCTGGCGGTGCGGCGCGTCAACTTCACCGGCTCGACCAGCGTCGGCCGCATCGGATCGCGTGAGGTGCGCCGGACGCCACCTGACGCCGGTGCTGCTCGAGCTGGGCGGCAAGGCGCCGCTGGTGGTCCTCGACGACGCCGACCTCGACGCGGCGGTGAACGCCGCGGCCTTCGGCGCGTTCATGAACCAGGGCCAGATCTGCATGTCGACCGAGCGGCTCGTCGTCGACGAGAAGGTGGCCGACGCGTTCGTCGCGCGGTTCGCGGCCAAGGCGCGGCGTCGCTGCCCGTGGGCGATCCGCGCGACGCGGGCGAGGTCGTGCTGGGCGCTGATGGTGCAGCGCGGCGGCCGCCGCCGCGCGGTGGCCGACCCGGCGCAGGACGCGCAGGACAAAGGGCGCGGCCGTCGTGCTGGCGCCGAGCGTCAGCGGCCATGAACGGTCGTGAGCCCGGCCGTCGTCGACCGCGTGACGCCTCCGCGATGCGGATCTACGCCGAGGAGTCGTTCGGGCCCATCGTCGCCGTCATCCGCGTGAGCGGCGACGACGAGGCCATCCGTGCGGCCAACGACAGCGAGTACGGGCTGGCCGCGGCCGTCTTCAGCCAGAACATCATCAACCGCGCGCTCCACGTCGCGCGACGCGGATCAACTCCAGGATCTGCCACATCAACGGCGCGACCGTCGCCGACGAGGCGCAGGTGCCGCTTCGGCGGCACCAAGGCCAGCGGCTACGGGCCGACTCGGCAGGCACCGCCGGCATCGCGGAGTTCACGCGACCTGCGCTGGATCACGATCGAGACCGCACCCGCACTATCCGTTCTGACGGAAGAGGTTGGCAAGGTCGCGGCCGTTCGCCTCCCGGGCACGTGACCGTTCACGCTCCCAGCGCCGAATACGCGCCACACCGGTGAACCGCCTGGACGGGGCCGGGGAGGCGTACGTTGTCCTTTGTAACACCCTCCCGATCCGGGAGCGCGGTGAATGGCATAAAGCCTTGCGTCCGAGGTGCGCTCGCGGTGTCGCTTTACTGTCTGCCCGTCGTGTCGTGGGCTGAAGGGCGGCTCCTCACACGTAACTGCGCTGGAAGGCCGTGGCCACGCTGCGATCGACGACGGGCACTAAACGGCCCCGGATCGCCGCGCTGGAGCGCCAGCTCGACGCCGCACGGCAAGGACGTCCAGGCCATCCAGAACGGCCAGGCCATGAAGCTGAACGATACCGCAGGGGTCGAGTCGCAATCGCTCGTCGCCGGTCCCGTGGCTGGCAGTTCCTCGTGCCCGTCGTCCGGTTCACGGAGCGTCAACGTCTGGAGATCATCTGAAGCGGAGACGGGGCAGCGACCAGCGAGCGAGCTCCGGCGGGAGGCTGGCGCAGGCTGGGAACCTCATCATCGGCTACAACGAGCAGAGGCCTCCACAAAAGCGGTGCGGAAACCTGCGGCCGACCGAGCGGGCTCCACAACCTGGTCGTCGGGCCGGCGCACCTTCACGAGCAGGGCGGCATCGTGGCCGGGTTCAGGAACACGATCAGCGGGAGCTACGCGAGCAGCGTCGGCGGGAAGCCAACATCGCCGACACTACACGACCGTCACCGGCGGGCAGCGTACGGTCCAACAGGGTGGGCCTGTACGGCAGCATCGCAGCGGCGGGGCAGCAACCGGGTCATGCAGGACGCCCACCTCGCGAGCATCAGCGGGAGGGGATTCAACGTCGTCAACAACGGCTATGCCACCATCAGCGGCGGCCGCGGCAGCTACAACGGGGAGGCTATTCGAACATCAGCAGCGGATACGGGAACACGACGAAGGGGCACCTACTCCAGCGTCACTGGCGGGTCGGAAACCAGGCCTGGGGCAAGCTTCTCGAGCATCAGCGGCGGGAGCGGGCACTTCGTATTCCGATTCAGTATTCGAGCGTCAGCGGCAGCACCGGGATCAATATTAACGTCCCGAACGCCTGGTTGCAGGCGGTTTGTGGCCCTGATTCCGCATCTTCCGAGGCGCAGCGCGCGGTGTTGCGAGGCGGCGGTGGCGAGACGCCACCCACGGATCCGACGGCAGCTGCGACGGACTGCCCTCCAGCGGACTCACGCGGCGACGGTCTGGTCGAGCTGGTTGAAGTGGGGCTCGATCATCCCTACGATGATCCCTTGAGCACTTCGACAGGGCAGACTCTGCCGGCCGCCAGCGGGGTATGACGATGCGAGCAAGACGCCCACCTCTTCATTCCGCGCTTGTCGTGTTCGCTGCTCACGGCGCCTGGGCCAGACGGCACGCTGGACCCCAACTTCGGGAACGGCGAATCATCTGGCGAACAGTGGTGTGGCGAAACGCAATATGATCAGCTACCCGGCCGGCAGGTCATTAGCGGTCAGTTACGGGGCAATCTCGCCCGCCTCCCGACGAGCGCCCTGGACGTCCTGCTGAAACGCTATGAGGCGAACAGGAACGTGGACGCGACGTTCATTGCACCTGGGCTCGTATCGCATCCCCACGGACCTCGAGCGAAGTTTGGATACGACGTTGCCTTGCAGCCGGACGGGAAGATCGTCGTCGTCGGACACAAGTTCGAGGCGCATGCCGGGGATGCTTGCCGTTCGCGCTACCTCACGAACGGGTCCCTCGATCCCGTCGTTCGGTGTGAACATCGTCCGTCTGACGCCCGCTACCGAGTCGTTCGCGAACAGCATCGCCCTCAGCCCGACGGGAGGATCGCCTGGGCGGCGCCACGAACTGGCGACGGGACCGTCGAGCATCAGCGTCGTCCGCCTGCAGCCGAACGGGTCCCTCGACGGCGCGTTCGGGACGGAAGTCACCACGATCGACGCGTCCGGAAACGGCACCGAGGGCACGATGTTCGACCTGGCGCTGCAGGCCGACGGGCGGATCGTCAGTGACCGGTTTCGTCCACCCCGATCCACTTCTCCCCGAGGACACGCAGCGCAATACGGCACGTTTCGCAGCCGGCCTTCCCGACAGCCTTTGGTACCAGCGGAGTCGTCCGGACCAACGCGTGGGCCCCCAGGATGACGTCGGCATCGCCTGGCCATCAGCCCGACGGGCGCGTCGTGGTCGGGGGCTATACCCGTGTCGCGGACCAGGAAGCCCCCTCGTCGTCCGCTACGACGAGCAGTGCGCTCGGTCGCGCGAGCTTCGGAACAGGAGGATCGCATCCCTCAGCCTGGGCGTGCAGAACCAGGCCCGGGCCTGATCGTCCAGCCCGACGCCAAGATCGTCACCACCGCGGGCCTGCGCGGCCCCAGCATGCTGGCCGGATACGTCGGCGGGACGCTCGACGCGTCGTTCAGCGCCTGAACGGGACGCTTCACGAACACGTCCACCGGCCGGGACAGGCCAATGGAATCAGATCCCCTCCCCCGAACACGCTCACAGCGGTCAGCATGCACGACGACGGGCGCGGCTTCGCGCTAGCCGGGGTACGCGGCGACCACCCGGTGACGCTGAAGCGCTTCGCGGTCAGCAGACCCGGCGTTCGTGGCCGCTCCTGCGACGTGAGGGCCTCGACGTGGGCGCACCCGCCGAGCGCCAGGCTCGAGGCCGACCGCCGTGCAGGCAAGCACGCAGGATGGCGGGCATCGGCCCACAACGGGATGTTCACTCTCCTTCCTCGTGCCTGGTGGATGGGTCCGACGTTCAGCTTGTCGGTCTGCCTGAGGTGTGGCTGAGCCGCCGTAGGCCAGTGCCAGCAGGCCCAGGCCGAGGAGGACGGCTCCCAGTAGCTTCGTTCCCTTCATGATTGCCTCTTGCCACTCAAGCGCTGGCCTCGATCTTGGCTTCCGCCTTGGCCTCGGCAGCGGCTTCGACCTTATTTCGGCTTTGGCTGGGGAGTCTTCCCTGAAGGTCACGCTGCTTCGCGTCCTTGACGTCCTGCCTGGCGCGGTCGGTCTCGGCCCAGTCCGCTTCGAAGACCGCCGCCATGCGGGCCACGACCTTCGGGTCCTTGACGATCACGCCGACCTCGCGCCGGCCGTCCAGCTCCAGCTTCCTGAGGCCCTGGCTGCCCACGAGCGCCTGCTGCCCATCCCGACGATGGCCCGCACGTGGAGCCGCTTGCCCGGGAACTTCTCGGCCGTGAGGCCGCGCCGCGCTTGCCCAGCTTGCCCAGGATGCGGACGCTCACGCCGCGCGCTGCACGCGCTCGTGCAGGATGCGGATCATCGGCCGGGTCGGTGAGCTTGGGGTCGTAGACCAGCAGCTGCTTGCGCGCGCCTCGAGGAACGCGGCCAGCCGTTCGCGCGCGTTCACCGGGCTCACGACGAACGCCTTCGGGCCCGGCCGTGTAGGGCCGCCGCAGCGAGTCGGCCTCGAACAGCTTGATCGGCCTCCTGACCAGCTCGCGCTTCTTGGTGACCACGCCGAAGCTGCGGCTCTTGTTCACGTCCAGAGCGGTGTAGTTGAAGCCTAGCACGTAGAGCGTCGGCGCGGTCCGACGATCATGATCTTGTTGTGATAGCGGCGCAGGTCGTCGTCCGTGCGGCGCACGCTGGCCCCGGTCTTCAAGAGGTCCTGCTCGAGCTTGCGCAGCCGCGCTGTCCCCGCCGCGGTTCGTGTGGGCGATGAGCGTGCGCACCGGCACGCCGCGCGCGACCGCCGCGCCGCAGCGCCTTGGCGACGTCGCCCCGGTCGAGGCGGAAGATCCCGATGTCGATGCTCGTCTTCGCCTTGCTGGATGGCCGAGACCACCGGGCCGATGCCGTCGTCCGGCTGCGACGATGAGGCTCACTTGGCCGCCTTCTTCTCGTTCCCACGCCACGTGCACGGCCTCGGCTCCGTGCAGAGCGCGGTGATCGCCTCCGAGATCCGGTCGGTCCGTCTGCCCTGCGGCACCTCGACCGAGTACGTCGATGTGCTTCTCCGTCGACTCGCGCAGCTCGAACGTGATGTGGTGCCTCGTCAGCAAGGCCTCCCACCTCGCGACTTCAGCGCCGCCGGGTCTTCAGCCGAGACCTTGAGCTCGAAGGACTTCGCCGGCCAGGGCTCGCGCCATTCCAGAGCCACAGGACGCCCACGATGAATGCCGGCACCGGCGCGCGGCGAGGTAGAGGAGCCCGACGCCCGGACGCAAGGCCGACGGCCAGGCACGGAGCATGACGCTCGCGTCCTCGGGGTCGTCGATCTTGGCCCGGTAGCGCACCAGGCCGGCCGTGCCGGCGATGGCGAACGCGCGCGCGAGGCTGGCGCCCACGATCAGCATGACCAGGGACCCGACGATGGCCATCATGATCTGCGCCTGGATGACGTGGGCGACGCGCGGCGGGCCGCCGGCCGCGCGCGGCCGGAAGGCCAGGACCGCGCCCAGCGCCGCGGCCACCACCAGGCAGAGCAGCGCGTGGCCGAGCTTCCGCCATCGGAAGTGGCGGGGTTTCGCTGGTGGCGAGGGCAGGACCTCGCCCGCCTTCCGCCCTGCCAGGGCCATTGTCTCCAGAGCGGCGGAGGACAGAGCCAGCAGCGCGACGACACTCCAGACTTCACCGTACCCGGCGACCCGATCCTTCAAGAGTGGCCCTCCCCGGACCAACCTCACCCTCCGCCAGATCCGTTGAGGCGCGTCTGTTCAATACCGCTCAACACCTGCAGCCGTTTCCACGCCAGCAGGTTGGCGCGTGCTCGCACCGTCCGGCCTGAGCAGAAGTGGGGCAGACGGGCCGGGCTGCGCCAGGTAGGGATTCCCGGTTGATGCCGGTAAGAGCGGCGGGCAACGGTCGCGTTTTGGAGAGCCAGGGGCCAGTGTCGGCGAGACGGGATTCGGCTCGTCCGACGCGTGAGCCGGTTCGAACGGCCGATCGGCGCCGCCTCCCGCGCCCATGCGGAGTGGTGGCCGCGACCTGATCGGCCGAGAGTGGCCGGCACGAACGCGGGCATCATGATCTCGGGCGAGACCGGTACCGGGAAGGAGGTCGTGGCCCAGACCATCCAGCCCCTACGAGACAACCCGCCACGGGAATGAGGCGTTCGTTCCGCTGAACTGGCGGGGCCCTCTCTGCGGCGCTGATCGAGAGCGAGCTGTTCGGGCACGAAGCGCGGCGGCTTCACGGGCGCCGACCGCCTTCACGAGGGCTATTTCGAGCGCGCGAACCCCAGAGGGACCCTGTTCCTCTGACGAGATCAGCGAGATGCCTGCGGACCTGCAGGTCAGGCTGCTTCCGGGTGCTGGAGAGCTGCGCGGTGGTGCCGTCGGGGGGACCGAGAGTCTTCAAGCTCGACCTGCGCATCATCGCCGCCACGAATCAACAGCCCGAGCAAGCCGTTGCCGCGGGGCCGTCTCCGGCAGGAGCCTGTTCTACCGTCTGAACGTCTTCCCGATCACGCTTCCTCCGCTGCGCGAGGCGCGGCGACGACGATGCTGCTGCTGGCAGCCAGGAGTTCCTGACGATCTCAACCGGGCCGAGGGCACTGCCAAGAGGGTTCACTGCGGCCCGCCTCGAGCGGTTCCTCCGTCACGCGTGGCCGGGCAACGTCCGCGAGCTGAGGAACGTGGTTCATCGCGCCTTTGCATCCTCGCCGCACGGGGAGGATGTGGGAGTGGACGCCCTGGCTTCGGGAAGGTCGTCACCCGGGAGCCGTTCGGCAACCGGGAGTCGGATGCCGCGAGCCTGGTCGTCCGACTGGGCTACCTCCCTGGCGGTGGCGGAGCGCCGGCTCATCCTGGGCGCCCTCGTGCTACTTCGGGGTGACAAGGACAAGGCCGCCCAGGCCCTCGAGATCAGCGTCAAGACGACCCACAACCGCCTGCGCGAGTACAGGGCCGGCGGCGGGGGCGAGGGCACCGCGAGGAGATCCCACGAGAAGTTGGTGAGCTTCTTTGGCCGCGCCCGCGGTGGACCGGGAGCGGTTCAGCGAGAGACCCCCGGAAGCGCGACGAGCCCTTCGGCCTTCTGGACGCTCGCGCAATGAGCAATTCGGGACAGACACCTCCTCCGGCCATTCCGCGACGATCGGGCGCGTGGCAGCGTGATGCCCTCCGGTGCTCTGGTGGACGCGAGCTGATCCTGATCGCGGCGTTCGTCGTCCTGATGGTGGGAGTCGGTCAGTCTCGCGACCTTCGGCCGTCCGCGCGCCCGAAGGCAGCCGCCACGGAGTTGACGACATTGCGGCGCGGGCCTATCTGGACCGGCTCGTGGGCGGCCGGGCGCAGCCGGCCTCACCCCGGAAGGCCACCCCTGATCCAGGCCGTTGTCCGGCAGGAGACCAAGCGATGAAGCGGACGATTCAAGTGCCTTCACTCCTGCTGGCGGGCGCTCTCGTGCTCGGTGAGCCACTTGCGGCTGGGGCGCCGGCCAGCCGCGCGACGTCCGGCTTCAACCTCTCGCTCTGAGGTCCATGGCCTCGCGGTGGCGCGCGCTCCGGCAGGTCTACCGCGCATCGTCATGGGGATGGTGGTGGGCATGGCCGCCCTCGTCCTGACGGACCTCGTCCTCGCGTACGAGCGAATGCGGTACGGCCGGGAGCTGGCGCGCATGCGCCCTCCATGACGGAGACCGAGCGCGGGAGAGTCGACGCGATCGCGGCCTCGGAGAGAACCGTCTGGCCGTCGCCGGGAGCTGGCGCGCAGGCAGGCGCTGGGCGACGCCGAGCTGCACCTGGCGGTGGACGCCGAAAGGGTCGCCTGTACCTGGAGCGCCAGGGAGCGCGACGCTCCGCGAGATACGCGTCCGCCTGGGCCCGGAGGCGACGGTGGGGACGGCCCCTGACGCCGTGCTTCTGGGCCCCGCCGCTGGGAGAGCGGTCGGTGGCGCGAGTCGGTGGACGGCTCGTACCGCTGGATGGTGCCGGAGTGGGTCTACGTCGACCGCAAGCTGCCGGTTCCGGCGGACCGGCAGATGACCAGAGCGCTGTAGGTCCGCTCGCAGTCATCCTGGACAGCGGCGCCGTTCTGTACTCGCGGCCCGCGGTGGGGCCCTCAGCGATGAGGAGCTACGTCCTGCCCGGCAGCGTGCGGTCGGAGGCGCCCGACTCTCGAAGCCATCCGCGAGATCCTGCAGCCAGGCATGGCCGTGTACTTCCACTGACATGGGCGAGCGCCCGCCGGTCGAAAGCCGCGTCACGCGCGCGCGGTGTTGCGGTCTTCTTCACAGCCGCGGGGCGGCCATCCCGCTCGTCGGGATCATGCTCGGACCTCGCGGCGTGCAGCCACGGCGCTCTTCGTCCATACATTGGGCGTGCGCTTCCGGCGCGACGTCGCCTCGGCTGGTGCTGGAAGATCGCCTGGACGTTCTCGACAGCGCGCGCTGGCGAGTGGCTGCCTCCGCCCAGATGCTGCGCGACGCGGAAGGAGCGCCGGAGCCACCGCACGACCGGCCCCTACCTCGTGATCAGCCTCCAGGAGCAGCACCTCTGGTTCAAGCAGCACGGGGCGATCTCTTTCTCTCGGCCGCCGTGGCCACGGGCAGCGGCAAGACGATGGTCCAGGAGGGAGGCGCCAGCGCCTGGAAGTTCGAGACGCCGCGCGGTCGCCTGGTGGTGCAGAGCAAGGAGGAGTCGCCCGTGTGGGCGCCCCCGGACTGGCACTACGTGGAGCAGTCGCGCAAGCGGGGCTGGGCCTCGCCCGCCTCGAAGTCGGCCAGTCCCTGGCCGCTGCCGACGGGTCGGTCATCAAGGTGGAGGGAACGACGTGGTGCGGGCCTTTTCGGACGGGGCGGCGGAGCGTGCTGAAGGCCACGGACGGCCGGGAGATCGTCGGTGGACAGCTCGGCTGCTGATACCGCCCCTGGGCACCACCCAGCGGCGGTACGAGGGAGTCCTGGGCACCCACCGCTTGAACCTGGGAACGGATACGCGTTGCACGGCACGAACCAGCCGGACACCGTGGGTCTTGCGGTCAGCCATGGCTGCGTGCGCTTGCGCAACGAGGACATCGCGAAAGCTGCATCCGATGGTGCCGGGTGGGCACGCCCGTCTACATCTACTGAGGGGGAGAGGGACGGCCCGCCCGGCGCGCCGTCAAAGACGTCACGATGGTCCGGGCGTCTCCTCGTCGACCACGGAGTCGGATCGATCCTCGTCGAGATGCTCCGCGCCGCCGCGCGTGATCGCAACGTAGGTCCTGCCTCTCAGGAGCCACCTGACCGGCGGTTCGGACTCCTCGGATGCCACGTCTCTCTTCATCAGCGATTTCAAGACTTCCTCCTTGTCGTACCTGGCGCCAAGCCAGCCGACCTTGAAGCTTTCCGTCTCGACCGAGCTGCCGTTCAGGAACACCTCGACCTGGTAGGAGCCTTTCGGCCAACCTCCAGGGTTCGAGACGTGGAACTCCGTGATTGCGGTGTCCCGGTCGGGGCGATGGTCTGCGAGAGGATTCACTGCACGGCCTGCCCATCCTGCGGAACGTCCAGCGCGCCTTGAGGGTGGCACTCGGGGGCGGCCCCCGTGGTTCTCACCGAGACGTAGACCGCTTCCGACGGCTTGAAGGAGTCGGTCTTGTCCGTCACCCGCTTGTCGGATGCCAGGCCGGGGCCAAGGTCGACGTCGGTGATCCGGACCGGATCGGTGACGCCCGCCGCGGCTTGCGTCGCGGGGGCGTGGTGGTGGTCGAGCGGGTGCAGGCTGTTCCCAGCCCCGCCACCAGCAACAGCCCCATCAGGGCACGAGAATGACAATGCATGGCTCTCTCCTTCAGGCGTTTCAGGCCTCGGGAATCCTGAATGACTGTCCGGGGTAGATGAGGTCGGGATCCTTGATGAAGTCCCTGTTGGCCTCGTAGATCGTCCGCCACTTCTTCGCGTCACCGTATTGATGCAGGGCGATCCTGGAAAGACTGTCGCCCTTCACCACGGTGTACGTGCGCTCCTCGTGGCTCTCGACGCTCGGGGCGGCGATGCCGGGCGCGGGCGCGGTCGACGAGCCGCCGCCCTGCACGCTCGAGAAGTCGGGCGCCCCCTGCTTCTTGTTCTTGTCGCTGAACATCCAATCGAAGAGTCCCATCTCCGCCTCTTTCCTTGCCTTCCTGTTCGATCGGGTCTCGCCGCCAAAGATGCGAGGGCTCCGGGAGTGGCCGCCGGCGCACGAACGGGGCTGGCGTTTGTACTTGCAAGCGTCGTGCCCCGACTACCCGATGGCAGTGGCGATGGCGAAGGCGGCCGCCGCGGCGAGGCCCGCCGACGAGCGCGCGGTATGGAGGGCGCTACGCACCGGTCCCGTTCCGTGAAGCGGCCTTTGACGTAGCCGAACAGGGCCAGGGCCACGAGGGTGAGTGCAGCGGAGAGCACCAGAGCGCTCCTCGTCTTGGCGAAGAAGAAGTAGGGCCCCAGAGGGATGAGACCTCCGGCGACGTAGGCTCCGGCGATGGTGAGCGCGCTGATGACGGCGCGCCGCGGGTCAGGCTTCTCGAGGCCCAGCTCGAAGCGCATCATGAAATCGACCCACGCGACCGGCCGCCTGATGAACGCGTCCACGATGGGCGCGCTCTCCTCGTCGCTGAGGCCGTAGGACCGGAGCACGTCCGTACCTCCGCCGCTTCCGCGGCGGGCTTCTCGCGGACCTCGCGCTCCTCGCGCGTGCGCTCCCGGGCGTACTGCTCCGCGTCGCCCCTGGCCGCGAGGTAGCCGCCCAGGCCCATCGCGATCGAGCCGGCGGCGACCTCGGCCAGACCCGCGATGACGATGATGCCAGTGGAGTCCACGGCGCCTGAGAGGCCGGCCGCCAAAGCAAAGGGAACCGTCAACCGTCCGCCATCCCGATGACGATGTCCCTCACGAACGGCCCAGCCGTGAAATGCCGCTCGATATGCGGCGTCAGCGGCATCGTGGACTCCAGGGCGACTGGTGCGACCCTGCCCGTGAGGATCGACCGGACGAGCAGGGTCGTTCTCAGATAGGGCTGCGGCGACCCGACAGGAGGTTGAACAACACCACAACGACGGCGACCACCAGCAGCAGGTGGATCGGGCCTCCACCCACGTTCCCGATCATCCCCAGCAGCCAGAGGACCGCCAGGATTGCAACGATCGTCCAAAGCATATCGGCTCCTGACACCGGAGCGCGGCGAACACCGCCGCTCCTTCGAGGCAATGGAGCAATACGTGCCGCGCGATCAGGCCACGGGCCTCGTCATGCGCCGGTTCGAGGCCAAGCCCACGAGCAGGATGCTGAGAAGGCGGGAGAGGCACGGAGACGCTCATCGGTTTCTCGATTCCGGGAACCTGGGATGAGGGCGCCCGCGGCCGACGATCGACGTCGATCCCTGGGCCCCGAGGCCCGGCCAGCTCCAACAGCTGCGGCACGGTCATTGCTGATTGTATCGGCATGCCGATGACCGCTCTCGCCGACAGGGTCTTTCCTACCGGGGCCAGCGATGCGCGCCGCGGCGATCGGCTTCGGCTCATGGGCGTGTTCGCGGCCCGGCTGACTGCGAGCGAGGCCCTTCTGCCTCGCCGTGCTCCTCGCCATTCCGCCCGTGGCGGTGGCGACCGTCCTGCTCCCGGCCGCGTGGCTCGTCCATCGCGTCTACTTCGACCGCACCCGGCTTCCAGCCTCGGCCGTTCATCCGGTTCAGGCCTCCGACTACCGGCGTGGTCCGCGACGCGCTGGGCAACCCGCTCATCGAGCTGGCCCGCGAGTACAGGCGGGTGGTGACCCACGACGACGTGCCCCGCATCCTGCGGCGAGGCCATCCTGCGCGGCCGAGGACAAGAACTTCTTCTCCCACTCCGGCGTGGAGTACCGCGCGCTCGCCGCGTGTGGTCCAGAAGACAGTCGGGCACTCGCTGGCCGACTGGTGGAACGGCGATGCCGGGTCGCGGCTGCTCTTCCCTCAGGGTGGCTCGACGCTCACGCAGCAGCTCGTCCGCGGCTACTTCCTGCAGGACCTGATCGAGCCGCGAGAACAGCGGACGCCCTCTTCCGCGGCGGCCTGACCGCGCGAGCTCCTCTCGGCCGTCCTGGGTCCTCGGCCACGAACAAGCTCCTCCGGAAGCTGGAGGAGGTCCGCCTGGCGCTCTGGCTCGAGGAGGAGATGCGCCGGCGCTACGGATCGATCAGAGCAGGCCAAGCGGGAGATCTTCGCCCGCTACGCCAGCTTCATCTACCTGGGCAACGGCCGCTACGGCTTCGCCGCCGGCTCCGAGTATTACTTCGGCAAGCCCTCGTCGAGCTACACGGCGGAGGACGCGGGGAAGGCGGCGCTGCTGGCGGGGATCGGCAAGTCGCCCCGGGACTACGCCCCGGTGCCCGGCGACCCGCGGCCGCTGCGCCGCCGCAACGCAGATCCTGGCCCTCATGGCGCGCAACGGCTGCATCTCCGAGGACCTGCGCGAAGCGCTGCCAGGCCGAGCCGGTCCGCGTGGAGGCGCGCGAGCTCGTTCAAGACCGACGCCCCTGCCGCGATCGAGAGCGTCTTCGACGAGCTGAAGCGAGCACGGCGGGAGCCGCTTCGGAGTCGAGGACCTGTTCCAGGGGCGGATCTCGGTCCGCTCCACGGTGGACGAGCGCGTGCAGACCATCGTGAACGAAGCCCTGGAGAACGGCCTCGCCCTCTACGAGAAGCGGCACCGCGACGGCGAAGGGCTTGATCCAGGGCTCGGTGGTGGTGCTGCGCAACGCGGACGCGGCGATCCTGGCCGAGGCCGGCGGACGGCAGGTCTACAAGCGAACGCCGACGCGCTACTCCGACCTGCAACCGCGTCACGGGCTCGCTGCGCCAGCCGGGCTCGGCGATGGAAGCCGCTCGTCGTACCTGGCCGCATTCCGCGCAGGGCCTGGACCTGGACACCACGGTGCCCGACGAGCCCATCGAGGTGCCGCCTGGGCGCCGATCGGCGGCGTCAAGTGGATCGCCAACTACGACAACCAGTTCAAGGGCCCGATCCCGGTGCGCCAGGCGCTGGCCGAGTCCCGCAACGCAGTGGCCGTGTGGATCGCCCGCGAGATCGGCATCGACAAGGTGATCCGGACCGCCCGGGAGCTGGGGATCCGCACGCCGCTGCAGCCCTACATCAGCACGGCCCTGGGCGCGTCGGAGGTGCGGCTGCTGGAGCTGGCGGGCGCCTATCGCGCCATGGCCTGCGGGGATCCTGGCGGAGCCTCACGTCATCGATCGCGTGCACCGACGCCTCCGGCACGGCGTGCTCTACGAGGCGCCCCGGATCGTGCGCGAGATCAGCTGCACGGGCCGAGCTCCCGCGAGCTGAGCCTGATCCAGGAGGGCTGCGCGGCGTGGTCCGCCTGCCAGAAGGCACCGCCCACGCCCTCGACAGCGCCAGACTTCCCGATCCCGGTGATGGGCAAGACCGGAACGACGAGCGACTTCCGCGACGCGCTGTTCGTCGGGTCCACCTCACGGGCCGCGGGGCATCACGGTGGCGGTCCGCATCGGCTTCGACGACAACCGGGCGCTGGGAGCGAAGGAAACCGGCGGCGCGCGCCGCGCTGCCGATCTTCCGCGAGATCTATGCTGCGCATCTACCAGGCTCGGCTGGCGGGACCGGTGCCGCAGTTCCCGCGCGAGATCGAAGAAGGGATCGACGACACTACCTGAGTGGGCGGGTCGCGATGCTGGCATCAACGAGGCGGCAGCTCGCGGGCCGTTGCCCCTGCACTCTCGCGACGGTGTCGTCACCTGCTGTGTGGCGCTCCGTGAGGCCCTTCCGCGCTAGGCGCTCCCCTTAGCACACCGGCACCGCTCGCTTTTCGATTGGCTCGCATCTTGCTCACTTGCCCTGTGGCCCGACCGGGCCGCGCAGGCAGCCCATGAGATCTCGAATCGTGCGTCGAACGGCGCTCACGGCATTTGTGAGCGCAATGGCGCTGGCTGGTGTCGTTCTTCCGGCGCGTGCCCAGGGCGCTCAACACGGGCAGGCTGATCCAGGACAAGGGATCACAAGAAGCAGAAACAGGCAAAGCAGGGGCAGGCGCAGCGGGGAGGCAGAAGAAGGCCAAGGAGGGCAGCGCCAGCAGCAGCAGGAAGTCCAGAAGGACCAGGCACAGTTCAGGAGCCTGAAGCGGCTGCCGGAAGCGAGCCAAAGGCTGCTCATCGAGCAGCAGCGCCAGCGGTCAGAGCGCTACAACGCAGGGCTCGTGCAGGGGAAGAGCGCGCCGCGCAGCAGCGCGCCAATCTGCTACAGACCCAGAAGCGGTCCGCGCAGTTCCAGTACCACGCAGCGCTATCTGGAGGGGTTGCGGCAGCAGCCAGCGTGAGACGACCGGTTGGCAGTCCTACGACTACGGTCAGGATCCGTACTTCTACTCGGCTCCCACCTACCGCTACTCGTATGCCCGGCCGGTGGTACGACACGACACCAGTACGGCGTCGGCTCTCTTCGGCAGGCCGTGAACAACGGGTACGAGGAGGGCTTCTATGCGGGCCGGGCGGACCGCTCGGACCGCTGGACCCAGAGCGGCTACCGCGGCTCCCTACGGGTACCAGGACGCGAACTGCGGGTACAACGGCCGGTACATCGACCAGCCGCAGTACAACTACTACTTCCGCGAGGATTCCAGCGCGGGTACGACGACAGCTTCAACAGCCGCTACCAGTACGGCCGGAGCGCGACGGCCGGCAGAGTCTGCTGGCCTCGGTGATGGCTACGATCGTCAACTTCCGGTCGATCCAGTAGGGGCCGCCTCCGGGGACTCCGCCTCGGCGGCAGAGGCCCCTCGGCGAGGGGGCGATCAGGGGCAGCAGGGGAAGTGCACGTTGTTGTGTGAGCGCAAGGACGATTGAGGCGACGCCCATGGGTATGAGCGGCCGGATGGACCATCTCCAGATCGCCAGGATCCTCGGGATCCCCATCTACCTCCATTTCAGCTGGCTGATCATCTTCGGGCTGATCGTCTGGACCCTGTCGACGGGCTACTTCCCGGCGCAGTATCCCGATCCTGCCGGTCTCGTTCCTACTGGGCCAACGGGCTCGTGGCGTCGGTCCTCTTCTTCGTATCGATCCTGCTCCACGAGCTGGGGCACGCGGTCGTCGCCCGTCGCCACGGGCTGCGCACGCGGTCGATCACACTGTTCATCTTCGGAGGCGTGGCGCAGCTCGAGACGGATCCCCGGGACGGGCGCGGCCGAGTTCCGGATGGCCGCCGCCGGCCCCGTCGTGAGCCTGGCCCTCGCGGGCGTCTTCTACGCGCTGCGCGGGCCTGCCGTTCGCTGGGCCCGTGTCCGTCGCGGCGGTCGCGAAGTACCTGGCCCTGATCAACCTGATGCTCGCCGCTCTTCAACCTGGTTCCCGCCTTCCCGATGGACGGAGGACGGCTGCTTCGCGGCGCCCTGTGGGGGTCGCTGGGCAAGGCGCGCGCCACGCGGATCGCCAGCGGAGCCAGGCAGCTCGCTTCGCTTTCTTCCTGATCTTCGCGGGCGTCTTCAGCCTGGTGAGCCGGCGAGCACGCTCGGCGGCCTCTGGTACGTCCTGATCGGATGGTTCATCAAGGACGCGTCCGCGGCCAGCTACCGGCAGGTGCGTCTCGACGAGGCCCTCAGGGGCCTTTCGGTCCGGGACGCGATGGTCGAACCCGTCGCGACCGATGCCCTCCAGCGGCTCCGTGTCCGAGGCCGCCAGCGAAGTACTTCATGCGCACCGGCTACGGGCGCCTATCCCGTAACGCGCGGGTGACGCCGTCGTCGGCCTGCTCTGCCTGAAGGACGTGCTGCGCCTCTCGCCGCGAGGAGAGTGAGTGCGACTTCCGTCCAGGGCGCGATGCGCCCGCTGGCGGACGCCATCGTCATCGATCCGGACGCTCCGCTGCCCGCCGCGATCGCAGGCATGGCCCAGGGCACGGGACGCGCGACGTCCGGTCGTCATGCAAGGCGAGCGGCTCGCTGGGCCTGCTGACGATGAACGGGGTGATCCGCCGCTTGCGGGTGCGGAAGGACCTGGTCAGGGGGCCGGGCCTCAATTCAATCGCGTAGCACGACCGTGAGCGGGCGATATGGACCTGCAGTGGACCGGTCACCTCTCCGAGCGGCGCGTCGGGAGGACCGCGATGACTGGCGGTTGTCGGGCCGGGAGGGCGTTGTCTCATCGGTGAGAGCGCATCTGAGTGCCGCAAGAGCTCTATACCTGGGACAACGCCATGATCGAGGGCCGGCGGCGTTCTGGCCCCTGCTCGAGCACTCGCTCGACCCGTCCACGTTTCGCCGGTTCGAGGCCATTGTGTGTCGCGCCTGGATGGCGATGCCTCGAGATCGGGGCGGGCGGCGGAACGGTGTGCGAGTGGCTGTCTCGGCGCGTGGGGTCCGACCGGTCGCGTCACTGCCATGGATCTCGACGCCCGTTTTCTTCGGACACTCGATCTCCCGAACCTCGACATACGGGGGAGAACGTGGTCGGCGCGGACCTTCCGGCCGGAACGTTCGATCTGGTGCACACGCGATGGACGCTCATGCACATTCCCGCGCGCGAGCGTGTGCTACAGAAGCTCCCCGACTGCCTCGCGGTTGGCGGAACGCTGTTCCTCGAAGAGCCAGACGCGATTTCCGTGCGGGCGCTCGACCGTACTGGAGTTCGGCACGCTGTCGTTGCGCGCGTTCGAGGATCATCCAGACCCGTGGTTCGCATCCGGACTGGGCCCAGTGACCTGCCGTACAAGCTGGCATCGCTCGGGCTTGGCAACGTGCGCGCCGAGGGGAGACGCCATGCACTTCCACGGCGCCTCGGAGCTCGCCGAGTTCTGGCGGATCCAGTTGGGGACGCGTGCGCGACGCACTCGCTGAGTCGGGAGCAAACGTCACGCAGTGGGACCGCCCGAGCTGGCCGAGCTCGACGATCCGGCGCGGCTGTTCGTGAGTCCGATGACACTCGCCGTGATCGCAACGCAAGCCCTGATCCGGCGAGGGCCGGAACGCTCGAGAACGCTCACAGCGGGGTTGCTGGAGCCTCGCAAGCTGGTGACCCGCGAAGGACTCGAACCTTCAACCCAGAGATTAAGAGTCTCTTGCTCTACCATTGAGCTAGCGGGCCACGGCAGACCGGAGATTCTAGCGAAACGGCCCGCCTTCTGCAACGGCAAAGGAGAGACTCCATGAGACTGACGCCCCCTTCCATGGCCGTTTGGGCGGTCGCCCTCATCTTCCGGGCTGCTCGGCTTCCTCGTTCGTTTTCACGTGCTCCGGCTCCCGGCGCTCGGCATCGAGGTCGTTCTGGCTGGTCGGGATCGGGTTCCTGCTCCTGCTGTTCGCCCCGCTCGTCAAGGGGATGTAGCGGGCGCGACGGTCAGGCGATCGACGCGCACGCCCTGGTCCGCGGGCTCGCCCGCGCGGCTCAGGTGGGCGCTTTCAGCTCGACCTGCCCGGCTCCGTCGACGGCGCGCACCGACGGGAGCGTGTATGCGCGCAGGTCGCGGTCGAGCTGGAACGCTCGCGTGACGCCGCCCGCGGAGACGGTCACCCGCGGGCGAGGCGATGGTGACGGGAACGGCGAGTGCCCATCACGAGCGTGACGTCGTAGGCAGCGCGCGGCGATCGTCGGACGGAGGCGCAGCCACGCGCGGTGCCGGCTCCAGCGGTGCGTGCCCGCGGGAGGCTGCGGTCCGCCCAGCATGTCGTAGCGGTTCCACTCGAGCCGGTGCAGGTTGATGGGTGGCTCGGCGCCGCGCGGGATGGAGGAAGCCGCGCACCGCGCCGTAGTCGTCGCCCATCCCCAGCTCGATCGCGTCGGCGTGGGGCGGCGGCAGGTCGCGCCAGGCGATCTCGAGGACCAGCCACGGGTCCGTGTCCCACGAGACGGTCGAGGTTGCGGCCGGCACGGCGCGTCGTGGTCCATCGCGAGATCCCGCCAAAAGCGGGGCCGCGAGATGGGCGCGGTCCAGTTGGCGACGGTCGCGAGCGGGGCGCCGCGCTCCAGCGCGGCCAGCGGCGCGCTGCGAGCTCGTCGTGCCACGCGAACTCGCGCGCGAGCAGGAACCACGGGCGCGGCGAGGTCGGATCCCGCACGGCCGCGAGCTCGGTGCGGAGCACGGCGGTCACCCGGTCGCCGGACGCCGCGGCCGCCAGCGCGGACCGCCAGGGCCAGGCGCGCCTGCAACGCGCGCACGGCCGGCTTTGCGAACGGCGCGACCATCGCCGCCGCCAGCGCCAGTCCCAGGAGCGCGCCCGCGCGCACGCCCGCCAGCGGCGGCGGTCCGAGGCGAGCAGCACCGCCAGGCCGCCCGCCGCGCCGGCCAGCGCGAAGGGCACGAACGCGCTGCGGTAGCGGATCTCGTTGTGGAACACGACGACGAGCATGAACAGGTAGTACCCGCACCACAGCAGGATCAGCTGGCGCGCGGCGACGGCCGCCCGGCCACCACGAACGGCACGAACAGCGCGACGCAGGCCAGGAACACGAGGTCGTCGAGGAGCAGCGTCCCGCGTGGCGCCACGGCTCGACCGAGCGCTCGATGCGCAGCAGGTTGTGCAGCCCCTCCAGTCGCAGGAAGTGCCAGAAGTTCGCGCGCACCTTGCCCGCGAAGGCGCGCGGGTGCGTCCGATCCCGCGCAGCGCGAAGCGAGAACGCCAGCGCCCGCTTGGCGGATGGCGTGGCCTGCGCGTGGACAGCGTCCTCTGGCGCAGGAACTCGTCGCGGCTCACCAGGTGGTTGCGCGTACCAGATGTTCTCGAACGCGGCGCCTCGATGAGCACGGGCTCGCCGACCACGAAGACGTTGCGCGCGGTCCAGGGCAGGATGACCGACGCGCCGCCGGCCAGGATCAGGACCGCCGCGACGAGGCCCCGGCGGTTCCGCTCGGCCCAGAGGCGGCGGAGCGCGGCGAGACCGAGGAACAGCGTCGAGACCGAGCGGGCCAGGGCGGCGAGGCCCACCAGCGCGCCGCCCGCGAACGCCTGAGACGCGACGGCCGCTCGCCTCCGCGGCCAGCAGCACGACCGCGGACACGAAGAGGACCGTGTGCACGTTCTCGGTCATCGTCCACGTCGTCATCTCGATCGCGGGCCAGTACAGCGCGTAGCGCGACGCCGGCCCACAGCGCCGCGCGGTCCCGCCGTCGCGCCGGCCGAGCCACGCGACCACGGCGGCGGCCAGCGAGTCGAGCAGGCACTGCAGGAGGCGCAGCGCGATCAGGTGCGGCCCAGCGTCTTGAAGACGGCCGCCGCGAACAGGTGGTAGAGCGGCGCGATCGTCCAGTGCTGGTCCCAGGTCCGCCACTCGTCGCTGGTCCAGACGTAGGCGAGGGGCTGCGGGTGCTCCGCGATGCGCAGCGCGCTCGTGAAGTAGGTGTACTGGTGCGTGTAGAGGAGCGGCTGATCGGCCAGGAACAGGAACGCGGGCGCGCCGCGAGCGCCACCGCGAAGACCGCTGCGGCCCAGGTGGGCAGCCGACGCACTAGAGCCTGAGCCCGCCGTCCACGCCGACGACCGCGCCGTTCACGAAGCCCGCGGGCTCGGAGGCCAGGTACAGGTAGACGTTCGCGACCTCCTCCGGACGGCCCAGGCGGCGCGCGGGCAGGCGCTCGCGGACCTCGGTCGATGACCTTGGCTGGCACGCTGCGCAGCATGTCGGTGTCGATGAATCCGGGCGCCACCGCGTTGGCCGTGATGCCCTTGGGTCCCAGCTCGCGCGCCCACGCGCGCGTCATCCCGATGATCCCGCCCTTGCTGGCGGCGTAGGCGGTCTGCCCGTAGTTCCCGTTGCGCGCCACGACGGAGCTGGCGGACACGATGCGCCCGTAGCCGCGCTCGACCATGCCGGGGACGACGGCCCGCGCGCAGGCCATCGCGCCGCTTCAGGTTGACGTCGATGGTGGCGCGCAGTCCTCGTCAGTGACGCTGCCCAGGGTGGCGTCGCGCACGATGCCCGCGTTGTTGACGAGGATGTCGACGCGGCTCCCAGCGGTCGCGCAGGTGGGCCACCGCCCGGCCACTCCGCCGTGCTCGAGACGTCGGGCCGCGACGGGGACGACCGCGTCCCCCAGGGGCGCGCAGGCCGGCCAGGGCGTCGCGGTGCGGTCGAGCGCGGCCACGCGCGCGCCCTTCTCCACGAACGCCTGCACGATGGCGGCGCGCCTATGCCGCGGCGGCCCCGGTGACGAGGGCCACGCGTCCGGCGAGGGAGAGCGGGTCGGGCATCGAGGCGGAACGGTGGCCAAGGCGGGCGCGCCCGGCAACGTACGCCTTGCCGTGACGGCCCGATGACGGGACACTGGGCGCGACATGAACCTGCTGGACGCGGTCGCGGCGGGTTCTCTCCTGGCCGCCGATCCCGAGCGGCTGCAGGGGCGGCGCCCTCGCCTGCCCGCGGCGATCCTGCGCCGGTACGCCGCCGCCAACCACAACCTGGCCGGATGCGCGGCGGACCTGGGCGCTCGCGGACGCGCCTCGACCACCCCCGCCGCGGCCGCCAACCCCGAGATCCCTATCCGTTCCTGATCGCGTCGCGCTTCGCGAGCGCGGCGCTGGCCGATGCGCTGATCGACAAGATCCGCTGGCACGGCGGGCTCGGAGGACCTCGGCGCCGGGCTGACGCGCGGATACCACCGGTCGAGCCGCGCGCCCGGCGTCCATCGCGAGCAGGACGGTCGGCTCGAGCCCCGTCGAGGGCTTCTGGGATACGGCCGAGGGCTCGATCGCGTCTTCCCCGCCCGGGCCTCTTCCGCGACCTGCTGGGGCGGACCTGTATCCCGACCTGCCCTCGTCGCGTCCCGACGCCGAGCTGCTGCGCGAGCGTGAACGAGGCGCTAGCACTGTCCGCGCTTACGACGAGCGGCTGCACGCCGAGCTGTGCCGCTGCTGCTTCTCCGTGCTCGTCCTCACCACGGACTCCGGGACCGTGCGGTCGAGCTTCAACCTGCGGCTGCGCTACGGGCGGGCTGTTCCTGAACCCCTGCCACGAGACGCCCCTGGCCTGGCCGAGGGCCTGGTGCACGAGTACTACCACCAGCGGATCTGGCACTGGTGGTGGGACGAGCCCTGGCCGGCCTCCGGGCGAGGACGTGCAGGTCTCTCGCCGATCACGGCTCGCCAGCGGCCCGTGCCCGTGATGACGCATGCGCTCCTCATCTACCTGGCGCTCGTCGAGTTCCACGCCGAGCTGGGCCGGCAGCTCAGGGCGGCCTGCGCGCGCGCGCGGAGGCTCGGTCCGCGTCCTGGCGACCGGGATCGGTCCCCGCGGAGACGCGTTCGCGGCCGTCCCGGCGGGCACGCGTGCGGCCGAGCTCCTGGACCTGCTGGGCCGCCTTCCGGGGGCGCCGGCGATCGCGTGGACGGGAAGCGAAACTCGGGTAAGAACAGGTCCGAAAGGTGGTCCCGCCATGGCCTCGATGCGCTGGTCGCTTGCCTCCTCCTGCTGGCTGCGCCCGTCGCCACCCAGGACGCGCCCAGCGACCGCGGCGTCGCCCGCCGCGGCTCCGCCCGCCTGCGGCCGCCGCCTCCGACGACCCGGCCGCGCTCAAGAAGAGCTGCGACAAGGCGCGGCCGCGGACTGCCATCGCCTGGCCACATGCTCCGCAGCGGCCAGGGCGTCCAGAAGGACGCCGGCAAGGCGACGGGCCTCCCTTCAAGAAGGCGTGCGACCTGCGCTACGCCGACTCGTGCCTGGAGATGGCGGAGATCCAATCGCGCGCCGGGAGGCGAGCGCGCCTGGTGGGGCGTCGCGATCGTACCTGACGCGCGTGCGAGATGGGGCAGCGGGCGAGGGGTGCACGCGGGCGGGCGAGTTCTACTGGTCCGGGAAGGACGTCGAGAAGGACCTGGGCAAGTCGGCCACCTTCTTCAAGCAGGCTGCCTGAGGCGTCGGGCGCGCCTGCGGGCTCTTCGGCACCATGCACCGCGAGGGCTCTCTCCGTCGTCGTGAAGGACGCGGCCAGCGGCGGCCGAGTACCAGAAGGCCTGCGTGGTATGGAGACGGCGCGTCCTGCACCGCCCCGCGGCGTTGCTCGTGATTGGCGAGGGCGTGAAGAAGCGCACCCGGCTCCAGGCGGTCACGCTGTTCCAGAAGTCTCGCGGTTACTGGCTGCCACCAGCCGGGCGTCGCGAAGCGAGAAGGGCGTCGGCATCGCCAAGATCGCCTGTGGGGCGGCGACGCTTCTGCGAGAAGGCGCCTGCACCTGGCTCGGAGCCCCGAGGCCTGCTACAGCCTCGCGGCCCGTCCACCCAGAACGGGACCCCGCCGGTCAAGAAGGACTACGCCGAGTGCCGCGACCCTCTTCAAGAACGGCAGTGGCGAGCGTCGAGCGGGAGCATCGAGCTGGGCGCGCTCACCGCAAAGGTCAGCGGCACGACGCTCGACGTCGCGCGGTGCGGCGGCGCTCTACCGCCGGGCTGCTCGGCCGGCGACCCCCGCGGCTGCTACTACCCGGCACGTTCTACAGCGGCGGCTACGGCGTGGCCAAGGACATGGTGAAGGCCGCGCGACCTTCTGCGGAGGGCTGGCGACCGGGGCGACCTGCGCTCGTGCAGCAAGTCTTCGGGCCCATGTACGAGCGGGCCGAGGGCGTCGGGCGCGACACACATCCAGAAGGCGATCGAGCTATACCGCAAAGACGTACCGGCGGCAGCGCGCCCGACTGCCGCAACCTGGCGCGCACCACATGATCCGGGGCGAAAGTACATCCCGCAAGGACCTGCCGCTGTGGACAGCTGTTGAAGCAGTCGTGCGATGGAGCGCCGTCGGCGCGGCCTGCTTGACCCCGCCGAAGATGAACCTGGCCGGCCCGGCTGCTTCGCAGGATCCCGTCCGCGCGCAGGCCCTGTTCAAGCAGGGGTGTGACGCCGGTGACGAGCGGGCTTGCGCGCGGGTGAAGAAGTTGTCGTCCGCCGGAACGCTGGGCGCGTCCGGGATCGTCGGCCGTCGGCCCGTGGATAGCACCTTCCCTCCCCATGGGGCGGAGGTACTGCTGTAGCTGCCCGCGGTGGTAGATCGCGTCGAACAGAGTCCCCAGGTCATGTTGGCCACGGTGTCCTCCCACGCGGCCGAGCCCATCGCGATCTTGCCGCTCTTCCTCCAGCCGGCCTCGTCCAGCTGCGCGTGCTCGTTCACCGCGGCGGAGCACTTCCGTCACACGGCCGCCATGTCGTCTCGACGCGCGCCGGGATCGCTCGGCCAGTCGATGGTGCCCTTCGAGCACGCCCAGGAGCGCCTGCTCCTCGACCGCCATCACCCACGCGAGGTCCCGGGCGGAGCGCGCCTCGTCCGGCTGGTGGTCAGCTCGTCCGGCGGCATGGCCTTGATGACGCGGATGAGGCGGGGCTTTCGCTCTTCCGGCGCGCGACGCAGAACTCGAGATCGTTCACGGCTGCCTCCCAGGGTGATGAGCTCCGAGCCTAGTACGAATGAAGGCGAAAGTCAATCGCTTCGATCCGACCCGCGGGAGCCAGTTGACAGCACGCGGGACGCGCTGATACCAAGGAGGCCGATGCGCAAGGGCGCTTTCTGGGTGCACCTCACGGCCGGCGTGGCCGCCGGCGTCGTCATCCCTGGTGATGGCGGCGACGGGCGCGCTGCTCGCGCTGCAGCCGCAGGTCCCGCGGTTCTGGCGGCAGCGGCGGCTCGAGACGCCCTGCGCGGCGCCCCTCGCGCCGGAGGCGCGCCTGGCCCGCGTCCTGGCCCAGAGCCCCGACGCGCGGCCCGCGAGCCTCACGATCGATGCGAATCCGCGGATCGCGCCCTCGTCGGGATCGGCGCCGCGACGCGGTCGTCTACGTGGACCCATGTACCGGCGCGGTGCGCGGAGAGGGCGCGCCCCGTTGGCGGTCGTTCTTCCCGCGCGAGTCACCGACTGGCACCGCTGGCTGGGGGCCGAGGGCGAGGACTCCGGCCACCGCGCGCGGTGACGGGCGCGTCCAACGCCGCGTTCCTGTTCCTCTCCATGAGCGGCGCGTACCTGTGGTGTCGAAGCAGGTGAATCGGCTGGCACCTGCGGCCTGTCGTGTTCTTCCAACGTGGCCTCCGTGGCAAGGCGCGCGACTTCAACTGGCACAACACGATCGGCCTCTGGCGCGCCCGTCATCTTCTTCCTGACGCTCACCGGCTCGTGATCGCGTATCCCGCGGTCGGCAACGCGCTCTACCAGCCTCCAGGGCCCGCGGCGCCGCGCGACGGGGCACCCCGGCCCGACGCACGAAGCGATGCGCCGCCCACGGCGGAGTCCTTCGCCGGGCTCGACGGGGCCTGGGCCGCCGCCCGCGAGCGCCTGCCTGGATGGACGCTGGGCGTGGTGCGCGTGGCGCGCCCTGGCGCGCCGGTCACGGTCGCGATCACCGACAGCGCCTTCCGCAGCCCCTACGGCCGCTCGCAGCTCGTCTCGATCTCGCGCCGGCGCGAGGTCGCGAAATGGAGCCGTCCGCGGGGCTCCCCGGGCCGCCGCGCGCGCACCGCCGCGCGCTGGCTGCACACGGGCGAGATCCTCGCGTGGCCGGGCCAGGTGGTGGCGGGGATCGCCTGCCTGGGCGGGACGTTCCTGGTGTGGACTGGCCTGTCGCTGGCCTGGCGTCGGTTCAGGGCCTGGCGCGCCGCGCCGGCGCGCAGGGGAGAGCGTCGCCGAGGCGTAGCGGCATCACGTGCCACCAACAGATGGGGGATCGGCCTCTCGCGGTGGTCAGCGCGTGGGGTAGCAGAGCCGCTCGCCGCGTGGTGACTGAATGCGCGCGGTTCATAGTTCACTGAGGCTCGCAGACGACTTCCGCGTTTGCTCGCCCGCCAGATGTACGTCGCGCACCGCTCGCTCGGCCTGCCACGCGGCTCCCGGCTCCCTGCTACCGGCCCACGCGCTTCACCGCTGTGGTTCGGCCATTGCGATCGAATCGGACCGACCGCTTGAACGGACCCGAACCAGCGCGCGGATTCGAAGCCATGCGCAGACGGATGGCGGCGAGGCTGCCACGGGGTGAGCGGAGGCAAGCGACCGTTCCTCAGCGTGCTTCGCGGGCTACCCACGGCTGGACTTCGCAGGGGCCCCGCGGACGACGGGTCCGTGTGACTTGATGACGCACTGGAGCGCAGACGGAGCGAACCCCGTGGCCCTCGTCGCCGGCGATGCGAATGGAGGACCGTCGCGCGCCTTCGATCGCCGAAAAGCAACCAAACGGTTGCGCGGGTCCTGGTAGCGGCGTAATATGCAACCAGGAGGTTGCCCATGATCGAGACCAGTACGGACCGGATCGAGAAGGAGGTCGTCCTGCGCGCGCCGCGCTCGCGCGTGTGGCGGGCGATCACGGACCCACGCGAGTTCAGCAAGTGGTTCGGCGCCGAGATGAAGGACGAGTTCGTGCCCGGCCGCCTGGTCCGGGGCCCGATCACGCGCCCCGGCTACGAGCACCTGACGCTCGAGCTCCAGGTGGAGCGGCTGGAGCCGGAGCGCCTCTTCTCCTGGCGCTGGCATCCCCACGCCGTCGACGAGAAGGCGGACTATTCGCAGGAGCCCATGACGCTGGTGGTGTTCGAGCTGGAGGAGGTGCCGGAGGACGCGTCTCCGCATCACCGAGTCCGCCTCTCGACCGCATCCCGGTGGCGCGCCGCGCCGAGGCGTTCCCGCATGAACGACGGCGGCTGGACGGCAGCAGCTCGACAACGTCGCCCGTCATGTGGGCGCGAAGTAGCCGCGCCGAGGCGGCCGCGCTCGACCACACGGCCCCGTGTTCGCCGCGCTGGGCGACCAGACGCGCCTGCGGCTGGTCGCCCGTCTCGGCCGCGAGGCCCGCTCTCGATCGCCCGCCTCACCGAGGGCGCCGAGGTCACGCGCCAGGCCGTGAGCAAGCACCTGCGGGTGCTGCAGGGCGCGGGCCTCGCCCGCGGCGTCCGGCTAGAGGACGCGAGCAGGTCTGGCAGCTGCAGCCGGCGCCGCTCGAGGATGCGCGGCGCTCGCTGGAGGAGGATCGCGCAGCGCTGGGACGAGGCGATCGAGCGGCTGCGCGCCATCGTGGAGGAGGACTGAGGGGCCATAATTGGCGGACGGCGCGCTGCCGGGGCCAAAGGCGCGCCTCAAGCGAGGTCGCCATGAACGCCTTCCTGCAGGACCTGCGTTTCGGGGCGCGCATGCTCGTCAAGAACCCCGGCTTCACGCTGGTCGCGGTGCTTTCGCTCGCGCTCGGCATCGGAGCCAACAGCACGATCTTCACGATCGTGAACGCGGTCCTCCTGAACCCGCTGCCGGTGAAGGATGCGTCCACGCTGGTGGCGGTCTTCACGACCGATCGAGCGCAACCGGGGCCAGTTCTTCAACGTCATGCCGACGTCGCGGCCCAACCTCGAGGACTACCGCAGCAGAACGGCGTCTTCAGCGAGATGGCGATCCACAACGGCATCCCGCTCTCGTTCTCGGGCACGGGCGAGCCCGGACCAGATCTTCGGCGAGATGGTGAGCGGGAACTTCTTTCGACGTGCTGGGCGTGAAGCCGGTCCTGGGCCGGGCGTTCCTGCCCGACGAGGACAAGGTGCCCGGCGAGAAGCTGGTGACCGTGCTCTCGCACGGCTTCTGGCAGCGCCGCCTAGGCGGCGACCCGGCCATCGTGGGCAAGACGATCACGCTGAACAGCAACGCGTTCACGGTGGTGGGGTGGCGCCGCCGGGCTTCAAGGGGGCGAACACGATCAACAGCCCCGCGCTGTGGGTTCCCACCATGGCCCACCCGCAGGTGCTGACCGGCTTCCTGCAGGAAAACTTCGACTCCCGTCGCGCGCTGCTCTTCAACGGCCTGGGCCGCCTCAAGCCGAACGTGACGATCGCGCAGGCGGAGGCCAACCTGAAGACGATCGCCGGGCAGCTCGCGCGCGAGTACCCGAACGAGAACGCGGGCCGCAGCGTCTCGCTGATGCCGCTGGCGCAGTCCACCATCAACCCCGGCTTCCGCCAGAACATCGTGAAGGTGGGCGCCCTGCTCATGACGATCGTCGGGCTGGTCCTGCTGATCGCCTGCGCGAACGTGGCCAACCTGCTGCTCGCGCGCGCGGCGACGCGTCAGCGGGAGGTGGCGGTCCGGCTGTCGCTGGGCGCGTCACGGGCCCGCCTGGTCCGCCAGCTCCTGACCGAGGGGCCTGCTGCTGGCCCTGCTGGCGGGTGCCTTGGGCCTGCTGATCGCGTACTGGGCGCAGGGCGCGCTGTAGGCGCAGCGTCCGCCCGGCGTGGCCGCGGACGCGGTGGACCTGACGCCGGGCCTGCGCGTGCTGGGGTTCACCGCGCTGGTTTCGGTGCTGACCGCGATCGTGTTCGGCCTGGCGCCGGCGTGGAGCGCGTCGCGTCCGGACCTGGTCGCGGAGCTGAAGCAGCGCGCGGGCGGCTCGGCGGGCGGCAACCGGCCCTGGAGCCTGCGCAACGTGCTGGTCGCGGGCCAGGTCGCACTCTCGCTGAGTGGCGCTGGTGGGCGCGGGCCTGTTCGTGAAGAGCCTGGGCCACGCCCAGCAGATCGCGCCCGGCTTCGACCACGAGCGGCTGGCCGTGCTCACCGTGGACCTGGGCGCGCAGGGCTACAACGAGGAGCAGGCGCGCGAGTTCCACCGGCGCATGATGGAGCGCACGCAGGCGCTGCCCGGCGTCGAGCGGGTCACGCTGGCCTCAGGCATCCCGCTCCTCCAGGGCAGCTTCCTGCGCACGGTGTTCCCGGAGGGCGTCGACACCTCCGACCGCAAGAACGGCAAGCTGGTCCAGCTCAACACGGTCGAGCCCGGCTACTTCAAGACGATGGGCATCGCGCTGCTGCGCGGCCGCGACTTCGAGGAGAGCGACCACCAGGACGCGCCGCACGTGGTCGTGGTCAACGAGACCATGGCGCGCCAGTTCTGGCCCGACCAGGATCCGCTGGGCAGGCGGTTCAAGTTCTTCGGCCAGGACTGGTGGAACCAGGTGGTGGGCGTCGCCAAGGACAGCAAGTACAACTTCATCGGTGAGGATCCGGCGCCGCACATCTACCTCTCGCTGCGCCAGACGTACGAGCCGGCGGTGACGCTGCACCTGCGCAGCAGCGGGGACCCGTCGGTCGCGCTGGGCATGGCGCGGCAGCAGGTCCAGGAGATGGACCGGACGCTCCCGATCACGAACGTGTTCACGTTCTCGTCCATCTTCGACCAGAACCCGTGGGCCCCGCGCGTGGGCGCCTACCTGCTCGGCGTGTTCGGGCTGCTCTCGCTGCTGCTGGCCGTGATCGGCATCTACGGCGTGATGTCGTACGCGGTCAGCCAGCGCACCGCGCGAGCTGGGCGTGCGCATGGCCCTGGGCGCCGGCCAGTCGGACGTGCTGCGGCTGGTGGTGGGCCAGGCGGTCCTGCTGGCCGGGATCGGCATCGCGCTGGGGCTGGCCATCTCGCTGGCCGCCACCCAGCTGGTGGCGAACCTGCTGTTCGACGTGACGCGCGCGCGACCCGCTGACGTTCATCGGCATCCCGTTGCTGCTGGCGGCGGCGGCGACGATCGCGAGCCTCAGCCGGCCTGGCGGGCCACGAGGGTCGATCCGACGGTCGCGCTGCGCGCCGAGTGACGAGGCGCTAGCGGCGGGAGGCTGGCGCGTCCCGGCGACCAGCGCCAGCTTCTCCGTCCGGTCCAGGCGCTTGATCCGCCACTCCAGGCGCAGCGCGCGCGGCCAGTCGCGCACCCGCACCGACCACGCGAGCGTCACCGGCCGGCGCGAGCGCGTTACTTCGAGGGCGGTGCCGGCCTGGTGCTCGAGCAGGCGCCGCGCGACGCGTCCCTGGCGGCGCCGGTGTAGAGCGAGCCGTCCCGGCAGCGCAGGATGTAGACGAACGGCACGCGGGTCAGCGCTTCTCGTTCGGAGGCCGGTAGCGGCTGGCGGTGACCTTGCGTCCGCGGATCTGCGTGGTGCGCAGCGCGACCAGGACCTCGTCCGCGCGGCTCTTGCGGACGTCCACCAGCGAGTAGCGGTCCGCGATCTCGATGGCGCCCAGGTCGCGCCCGTCGAGGCCCGCTTCGGCTGCTGATCGCGCCCACCAGGTCCGCGGCCCGCGCGCCGGCGGCCTGGCCCGCGGAGATGTAGATCTTCGTGAAGGGCTCGCCCCTGGGCGCGTCGCGCTTCGCGGCCCGCTTCACGCTTTCATGCGGCCCCTTCACGCTTCGCGGCCCCTTCACGCTTCGCGGCCCCTTCACGCTTCGCGGCCCCTTCACGCTTCGCCGGGCTCTCACGTTTCGAGGGTGCCTCACGTTTCGCGGGTCCCTCGCGCTTGGTCGCGCCTGGGCGCTTCCCGGGCCGCTCGCGCGGCTCAGGCCGCTCGCGCGTTTCGGAAACCACGGGGCCGGGATGTCCGGCCCGTCGGGCACGACGCGCTCGCCGTGCGCCATCTTCACGGCGGCCGCCGCCACGTCGAGCACGTCGAACTCCTGCGCCAGCGACTCGACGACGACCCGGAACGCTTCGGCCCCGCCCGCCACCAGCGCCTCGCGCAGGGCGGCCTTCGTCTGCTCGAGCTGGCGCGCGCGCAGGTCCGCGACGGTGGGCACCGTCTTCGGCTCCAGGCGCCGTCCGGTCAGCCGCTCGATGTTGCGCACCAGGCCGCGCTCGCGCGGCTCCACCAGCGTGACGCGCGACGCCCTTCGCGCCCCGCGCGCCCGGTGCGGCCGATGCGGTGCACGTACGACTCGGGCGCGGACGGGACGTCGTAGTTGATGACGTGCGAGACGTGTCCGATGTCGAGGCCGCGCGCGGCCACGTCGGTGGCGAGCAGCAGCTCCGGCCGTGCCCTCGCGGAAGCGCTTCATCACCCGGTCGCGCTCCTTCTGCGCGAGGCCGCCGTGCAGCGCCTCGGCCCGGTAGCCGTGCGCGCGCAGCGCCTCCGGTCAGCTCCTCCACCTCGTTGCGCGTGCGGCAGAACACGAGCGCGGAGGTGGGGCTCTCGTGGTCGAGGATGCGTCCCAGCGCGTCCACCTTGCTGCGCGCGCGAGACGAGGTAGCGCGGACTGGCGCACGCGCGGCGTCGCCGCTCGCCAGGCGCTCGTCGGGGATGGCGATGCGCACCGGCGTCGCGCAGGTGCTGCTCGGCGATCGGCGCGATGCGCTTGGGCATGCGTCGCGGAGAAGAGCGCCGTCTGGCGCTCGCGCGGGCAGCGCCGTCAGGATGGCCTCCAGGTCCTCGCTGAAGCCCATGTCCAGCATCTCGTCGGCCTCGTCCAGCACGACCGCCTGCACGTGGCCGAGCGCGAGCGTCCGCGCCGGATGTGGTCGAGCGCTCGGCCCGGCGTCGCGACCACCGCGTCCACGCCGCGGCAGCAGCGCGTTGAACTGCTGGTTCAGCGACTGGCCGCCGTAGATCGGGCAGCACGCGCGCGGCCAGGCTCGCGACCGTAGCGTGTGAAGGGCCTCCGCCACCTGCATGGCCAGCTCGCGCGTCGGCACCAGCACCAGCAACGCCGGCCCTTCGGCGCCTCGCTTGTGCACGAGCAGGCGCTGCAGCAGCGGCAGCGCGAAGGCCGCGGTCTTTCCGGTGCCCGTCGCGGCCTGGCCCAGCAGGTCGCGCCCGGCCAGGAGCGGCGGGATCGAGTCCTTCTGGATCGGCGTGGGCTCCTCGTAGCCGAGGGCGGCCAGGACCGAGACCAGCCGCGGCTCGAGCCCGAGGCGCGCAAATGCGGCGCCGTCTTCTCCGTTTCGATGCGGTCATTGCGCGCTCCCCTTCGAGGGTGAGTATAGGAGCGCTTCGTCCCGGATGGAGACGGGCCGTCCCGATGCGAGACCGCCCGTCCCGTTCCGGGACCTCGCCGCTGAGGCGCGCAGCGAAGCGGGACGAGCCGGAGCTGGACGAGGAGCTTGACCCGCCTCCGCCTCCGCCGCCCGAGGAGCTGCTGGACGAGGAGCTGCTTGAGGACGACGACGACGCGGACGAGGACGACGCGGACGAGCTCGACGACGACGTGCCTGACGACGACGAGGACGTGCCTGACGCGACGACGAGGACGAGCTGGAGACCGCGCTGTCTGCTGCTCGGGTCGGTCGGAGAGCTGCCGCACCCGACGCCCAACATGCCCGCGCCCGCGAGGGCCACGCCGCCCGACAGCATCCTCAGGAACTGCCGCCGCTCTTCCCGCCGCGTGGCGTCATCGACCGGATGCGGCTTCTCCGACTGAGTCATACGACCTCCCTTGGCACCCTCTTCAGCAATGGACGTGCCAGGGCCGGCCGTTAGAGCGGGGGCAGCGCTCCGCCCTCTCGTAGTAGCGCTCGATCGCGCGGATCACGTCCTGCGCGGTGATCATGTGCATGCAGCGCAGGCAGCGTGCCGACCACGTCCACGCACAGCTCCTGGTCCTCCGGGATCGCCGTCGCCCAGCGGGAGTGTGCGCGACTTCCAGCAGCCTCCCTGGTCGCAGCAGGGCAGCGCCCCGACGGTGTGCAGGTACCTGGTGGTGCGGGTAGAAGCGTGAAGTGCGGCGGCTCGCGGCCGCCCGCGACGACCACGCACGGACGGTTCCGCGGCATGCCCGGCTTCAGTCTCGACGCGCGGCCGCCAGGTGCATCAGCAGGCTGACCGCGCTCACGGCGCCGTCCGGCGTGGTACATCAGGCGGAAGAGCTGGCGCAGCGTCGTCTGGCCGCGCAGGTCGATCACGCGCTCGAGCGGCGGGTGGTGATGGTGGTCCTCGCCCACCTGCACGAAGTCGAGCCGGTTCTGGAAGTGGTCCACGACCTCCTGATAGCGCGCGGGCGACCACCACTTGATCGTGTAGTCGTGCTTGCCGCCGGAAGCGAACAGCCAGAAGCGCGGCGGCTGGCCCTTCGCGTCCTCCACCTTCTGGAACCATTCGCGCTCCTCGGCCGAGAGGTGCAGATCGCCCTTGAAAAGCGTGGGCTTGACCTGCAGGTCCGAGCGCGTCGATTCAGGTACTCGATGAACCCGTGGATGAAGTGGTAGGGCGCGGTGTTGCTGCGGTCGATCAGCGGGTAGTGGCAGTCGATCACGCGCGACGTCCGGGTCGTCCTCGTCGAGCGGCGTCAGGTGCGGGTTGTGGAGCCAGAGGTCGGGGCAGGGCGTACGGACGTCGATGACGAACCGCCCCGGGTAGCACGCGTGCAGGTCGCGCACCGCGGCCGTCAGCATCAGGATGTCGCCGGGCGACTGGAAGTTGCGCAGGATCAGCTTCTGCATGGCGCCCCGGTTATTGCACGATTCGTTCCGCTTTGGGCGCACAATGGGGCCGCGACGACATGGCGAAGCCGGGACGCCGGGACCAGCGTGAGCACGAGCGCCACGACGTGGAGATCCGCGTCGACTGGTCCACCGGCCGCATGTTCGTGTCGGACCACACGACCAACGTCAGCGAGGGCGGCGTGTTCCTGCGGTCGGAGACGGGCCTCAAGCCCGACTCCGGACGTCGAGATGGTCCTGTGGCTGCCGGGCCGGCCGCCCATCCGCGTGACCGGACACGTGGTCTGGAGCCAGGAGGCGCGGGCGATCCCGACCGGCGTGATGCCCGGCGGCGGCCTGCGCTTCACGGAGATGCACTCCGCCGACCGGGCGATGCTGCGCGAGTACCTGGGCGAGAGCTGGCCCAGCGGCGCCGAGCCCGCGCGCGGGCACTAGCAGAGTCGTTTCCAGCACCCGGCTAGAGCGTCGGCGATCGGCCGCTTGCCGCGCGGCTGCGCACCACGTGGTCCGCGGTGTGCGGGCGGCCCAGCTCTCCGGCTTGATCAGCGCCTTGAAGCCCTGGCCGACCACCAGGCCGACCAGCTCCTGCACGTAGGCGCTGCTCTTGTGGGTCACCACCGGGTTGGCGTCGATGTGGACCGTCAGGTCGCCCTTCACGATGGGCGAGAACTTGAGGCCCAGCTCGACGGACTTCCAGACCTCGGTCAGCAGGCGCTCGCGCAGGGACGCGATGCGAGGCACGCGTGTCGCGCCGGTAGGCGACGCGCCCGCCCTTGCGCGGCGTGAGGGATCACCACGACGGTGACGAACTGCGTGACGCGGCCGGACTGGAGCGAGTCGGTCCCGATGTGGACCGACTGGCCGTCCTGCTGGCCTCGCGCACGAACTCATCGATGTCGGCGATCCGCACCTCGGTGAGCGTCTTCCACATGGCCCTTCAAAGGTACAGGAAAACGGCGGTCCGAACATCCAGGGGCGCGGGGAGAGGTTCGAGCCGACCCTTGACCGGTCCCGCCGGCGGGAGTACGGTCTATGACATCGGGATGGAGCAGGGCCGGTCGCACGGCGGCCCCTCAGGTTCTTCCTGCCGGAAGCGCGGACCAGCGTCTTCGCTCGCCTCCGCGGCGAGCCATCGGTCAGGAGGACGGCATGAACAGCCACGAGCAGGCGGTCGCGCAGGAGCTCGACGAGCTGCCGCTGCGGCCGCTGTCCGCAGATGCGGCGCGAGCTGCCTCGGACCCGCACCATCGTCATCCGGCACGGCGGCGGGTGGCAGGCCTGGGCCTTTCTCGCCTGTGCCTGCTGTTGCTGTCCGCGGTGCTGCTGGGGCGGCAGGCACTGCGCGGGCTGGACGCGCGCCACTACGAGGACAGGCGGCTCTCGTCCGCATGGAAGGCAAGCTGCAGCGGATCGAGTCCGGCGTCGCCTTCGACTCGAAGCGGCGCCAGATGCTCATCGGCATGCGGGACCACATCATGAAAGGTCAACCCGCACGTGAGCCTGGGCGACGCCTATCGCTACGCCGAGCTGGCGCTCAACGCCAGCGAGAGTACGCCGATCGGTGGACCCGCTGCTGCTGCTCGCGATCGGGACGGTGGAGAGCCACTACGAGACGCGCGCGACCAGCCACGCGGACGCGCGCGGGCTCTACCAGATCTGGCCGTCCACCGGCCGCCTGCTCCTGCGCAGCCTGGGCTGGGAGTACGACGAGGCGGCGCTCTTCGACCCCGAGAAGAACACCGAGGCGGCGGCGCTGTACCTCGACATCCTGTTCTCGACCTACGCCGACCCCGCGCTGGTGCTGGCCGAGTACAACGGCGGGCCGCTCAACGCCGGCTACTTCCGCGCGCACGTCGGGCAGCTGGCCGAGGAGACGCGCAACTACGTCCCGCAGGTGCTGGACCTGCACGCGCGGCTGCGGGAGCAGTTCGACCGCGCGGAGGCCCCGCAGCTGCAGCTCATGCACCTGGACGCGCACCGGGAGGGAAAGACCCTGGCCGGACCGTTGCCGGCCGCTCCCGCGGTGCCCCAGCCGAGCACGCGCACGCGGCGCTGACGCCCGAGCGTTCGTCCGCGCGCGAGGTGGCGCCCACGCGCTGGCCGCGACATACTGCGGCGGTGATGAAGGAGCCGTTGTACCCGGCCGCGCGCGCGGTCGCTCCCCGTCTCGAGGAGCACTTCCGGAGGAACGCGTCCGACCCGCACGCGCACGGCGTGCCCCGCCCGACGCGCAGTCGATCGAGTCCCTGATCGACGCCGGCCTTCTGGGCCAGCCTGCAGCGCGAGGAGGGCTACGCACCCGAGATCTCGCTCGCGCTGCTGCCTCCGGAGCGTGCGGTGCGGCCGCTGCTGTTCGGCTGCGCCGCTGCCGCTTGAGCCCGCGCGCGCTCGCCCGCCTGGCGCCCGCGGTCGAGCGGCCGGGAATCCACCTCGGCGTGTGGCGCCGCGACGGCGGCGACCTGTTCGTGTGGGGCACCACCCGCGCGATCCCGAGCTTCTGCTTCGTGGTCGAAGTGCTGGCCCCGGGCCTGCTGGTGGTGAAGCATCGCATCCGCGAGGACTCCGCGAAGTTCCGCAACGTGGCGGTGTTCGAGGGCGAGCAGGTCAAGGTCCTGATCGCGCGAGGGCGTGCGCGCGATAGACCGTCCCGCGCCTGCTGAGGTCGCTGATCGCGCCCGAGCTGTCCGGCTCGCCGAGGATGCCCGACGACGTGCTGCTGCGCCTGGCGGTCTCGATGCGCGCGCACAAGCGCGGCGGCACGCTGCTGGTGGTGCCCGGCGAGGGTCGGACCGGCTGGCGCGAGTCGATCGTGCGGCCCGATCACCTACGCGGTCGAGCCTCCGTTCACCGAGCTGCGCGAGCTCGTCGCACGATGCGCCGGAGGAGCGATCCGCGGACCAGGCCGGCGCTGGCGCGCGTGGTGGACGCCGTGGCCGGCCTGACCGCCGTGGACGGCGCGACGCTGATCAACGACCGCTACGAGCTGCTCGCGTTCGGCGTGAAGATCGGCCGGCCCGAGGGCCGGCCGCGGGTCGAGCAGGTCGTGGTCAGCGAGCCGGTCGAGGGCGGCAGCCGCGGTGGTGGTGGCTCCGTCCAGGCTCGGCGGGACGCGCCACATCTCGGCCGCGCAGTTCGCGCAGGACCAGCAGGACAGCGTGGCGCTGGTCGCGTCCCAGGACGGGCGCTTCACCATCTTCGCGTGGTCGCGCGCGAAGGGGCATGGTGCACGCCCACCGCGTGGAGTCGCTGCTCTCCTCTGAGCGGAGGCCGACCCATGAGGATCGCTGGCCTGGTGGGGGGCATCGCCCCGGAGTCGACAGTCGAGTACTACCGGCTCCTGATCGCGCGCTATCGCGAGCGCACCGGTGACCCGGCAGCTACCCGCCGCTGATCGTGAACAGCATCGACCTCACGCGCCATGATCGGGCTGATCGGCGCGGGGCGCCTGGACGAGGTCACCGACTACCTGGCGGGCGAGGTCGAACGGCTGACGCGCGCGAGGCGCCTCGTTCGGCGCCTTCGCGTCGAACACGCCGCACGTCGTGTTCGACGCGCTGCGCCGTCGGGCGACCATCCCGCTGGTCAGCATCGTGGAGACCGCGCGCGACGGCGGTGGCGGCGGGGCGGAGCGCGCCTCGGCCTCTTCGGCACGCGGTTCACGATGCAGGCGGGCTTCTGACCCCGACACGTTGAGCCCCGCCGGCATCGCGGTGGTCCTGCCCAGCGCTGGACGAGCAGGCCGAGATCCACCACCGCTACATGAACAGAGCTGGTCCTGGGGGGCTTCCGCCCGGAGACCGGGAGCGGTTCGTCGGCATCGCGCGCAGGATGGCCTCGCAGGACGCGAATCGACGGCCTGATCCTGGGAGGCACCGAGACTGCCGATCCTTCACTTCGCGACGTAGGGGACCTGGGCCTTCCGTTGCTCGATACGGGCGCGCTCCACGTCGAGGCGCGTCGTCACGCGAATGCTGGCGTGAGGCTGTTACGGCGATGGCGTTCGGCAGGGCGGTGCCGGAAGGCGCGCCGCGCCTCACGGGCACTCGTGGCAGGTCGGCGCGTCGCTGCGCGGGACAGGAGCGCGGTGGGATAGCCGCACCCGGACAGGCCGCCCGGGCGCGCGATGCCTCGCGCGGTCGGACGCGGTAGTGCGACACGAGACGCTCCTCGATGCGGCTCGACGATGGCGCGGCACTCCGCCGCCTGCAGCCGCTCCAGGCCCGCCGACCAGGTTCCGCGCTCGGCGAACGAAGGGAAGCGCGGCGACTCGCCCCATCGCCACGATGGACTCGTCGCGCCGCGGCTGCGGCCGAGGAGGTGCAGGTGCATGCGCCGGAACTCCGGCGCGCGCTTGGGGCCGATCGGGTCGGCGTCGTCGTTGAGCGCCCAGTTGCCCGCTTCCCAGTGGTTGGTGCACCGCCGTCGAGCTGCGGCAGCGCGATCGAGCAACGCCACGCGCCGGCCGCGGCCACCGCGGAACGCCCACTGGGTCGAGCTCGTCCGGCGTCAGCTCGCCGCGCTCCCAGACGGGGCGGAGCGGGTTCACCAGCGAGGTTGCCGCCGTCGGGCCGGGCCGCGAGCACGGAGGCCGCGTCCGGGAGGACGACCTCTCCGCCGCGCGAACGGAAAGAGCACGCGGCTCACGGCTCGAACACGCGCGGCAGCAGGGCCACGCTCTCGATGAGGTGCGTGCCTTCCAGCAGGCCGCGGCCGTGCGCGCCCAGAGCACGCCGATAAACCCAGCGCACGCCGGCGTGGTGCGCCGCCTGCCAGGTCGAGCGCGGCTGCGTCGCGCCGACGTTCGCGACCTGGTCCCGCGCGCGGCGTGTCCGTCCGTTCCATCGCGCGCAGGATCAGGTCCGGCGCGGGCGGCTGCGGGGCGACCATCGTCCGCGCACACGATCGCATCATCCGCGGTGTCCGTGAAGCCAGCCCAGCGCGCGCCAGTGCGTGGCGCTCTGGTCTGCTCTCAAAAGCGGTCGGGCAACCCGGTGTTGAGCGCTGATGGCGCCACGATGCGCGCGGATGCGCGAACGTCGCGAGGTGGCTCCCGCGATCTCAAAGCGCACGCCGGTGGATCTGGCATGCGCGCGCGGCCAGCTCGCGCTGGAAGTCCGGCGTGGACGGCCGCGGTGCGCGCCGCTCGTGGTCAGGCCCCGGCGGCACCAGCTCCGCCAGGGCGACCCGCTAGCACTGACGAGCCGCGCACGATCTCTCCAGCCGGGTGGAGGCTTCACGTGCGGAAGCCTGGTGCGGCGACGCCAGGGCGGCCAGCGAAAGCGCGTTCCGGACCGGGGCCCTCTGGTCCTGGCGACGGTGGTGCCCGCCAGGTCGAGTGACGGCCACGCCGGCCGTAATGGCGTCTATCCCGCGCGCAGTCCCGGCCGAGGCGCCAGAACTCAGCTTCTCGCTCAGCAGCGCGATCC
>ERZ1370068.9115-contig-7916_pt1 | contig 94798 bp, 160 predicted proteins | sample MGYA00561227_ERZ1370068 | MGnify/ENA primary metagenome ERZ1370068 (study PRJEB38410, sample SAMEA6850437) | metagenome | study: Metagenomic assessment of the ecological functions of the soil: analysis of the soil microbiota associated with the... | reverse complement strand
GTTGGCACTTTGCCGTTCAAGTTCATTGGCCCAACGCCCACGATGGCGCCGGCATCCGCGTTCATCTAGTCGATCATTGCATTGAGGAGCCATCTGCTGGAGGCGATGGGCGGGTTCTTACCGCCCGATCGGCGGCTTCATCGGTTGTCGGCCGTGCAGAACTTCGTTCCAGGACTGGAAGCTGGTTCGTTCTTTCAGCGGCGAATATCACCTAACGGCGCCGAGCACCTTCCTGCTCCGGCTTGTTCTGGGGCCGGTCCTCGTCAAGCGCATACGCTCGCCCCCTGCGGCGGGCGACTCTGCGACCGTGGTGACTCTGCATCGCCACCATCTTACTCAATTTGCTGGCGCCTGCCAGCCAGCATAAAAAGGCGGGCCGTCAGTACAATCCCGGTCGAGGCGACCTGCACCGGTGAGGTAATAAGGATCGAACCGCTACCCGCAGGCGCGCGCATGGCACGACCTATTACCTGTTTGCCGTCTCCGCCGCTCGCTAAATGTCTGGCTATGGATGGTGCATCTCCAGCCTACCGTTCTTACCGCCGCCAGGCATACACTCACGCCATCAGGATAAAATTCCAGGCCGCATGGGCGTCAAACGTCCTCACCGCCTCAGTGCCGTCATGGTGCTATATCGGGTGGCATGGCGGAACTTCGCCCGACGCCTGCTGCCGCCACCCCTGTTCCGTGGTGTTCCACTTCCCAGCAGCGCCATCCACCACGAATTCAGGATTTTGAGATCATCCGTCATCACCGGCGGCCCTCGGCTCGATCCGGGCGCGCTTCAATCATGAAACGTCAGCACTCTTTGGAAACTTTGATCCAAACCTCAGGCGCGCGTTGACACTCATACTATTCGCCCTACTGCGATCCACGGCACAGCACGGTCGTCATATCATCAGTAAAATCTCAAAATTAGTGAAACTTCTCATTTTTGGCGAACATGGGGCCGGGGAGGCTTGATGTCAGCACTGCTCTGAGGCGGCACCTTCTCAGGAGCTGCCACCTCAGCTCAGGCCACTCAGCCATTTCCTTTAAGCCTCAGAACAAGGCTCTCCCAGCCTTCACCTGGCCGACCTGCCTCTGTAACAGTGGTCAGTCAGCCAGCGCTGAAGCCGGAGTTCACTTGGCCTGATCCTTCAGACTAACTGACGCCAGCCAAGATGCAGCTAAAGTGAGATCCTACTCACTTGGCATCCAGGATATGGATGATCACCCAGGGGAGCTGGCGCATTCGTCTCGTTGGCGTCCCGACTCAGCGGCCGTCCCCCGCACCACGATCATACACCATTACCGCAGGCTGATCACCTTCAGTTCACCGCTGCCGTGTTTGAAAACTTCGGCCCACGTTGCCGCGATATTTGCTATTCCGCCACTTCCGCTGTCTTCGCCGCGCTGGCGCCTGGCGACTGAAGCAGTCCGCGCCCAGTGTGGGCTTTGGCGCTATCATCGCCACCAGTACCAGCGAGCCTTTCTCGCCGGCGATCGCGCTGGGTTCATCAGCGCTGACCAGCACCGTCACTTTAACACTGCACAGGCGTGCCCGGAACTTTCATCAGTTTCAAAAGGGTTTGACGCCTTTGCATTCTCGATGGACGAGGCGAATTTGTGGCGTCAGATCAATCCCCAGTTGCTGTCGGAAGGTTGCAACCTCACATTCAGTTGATCCAAGCGCAAAAATGAAAAAACCACACGCTCCGCACCTTCCACCGCTAATCACAGTGCCGAAATTAGATCGTTGCGCCAGCTGTGCCAGATCATCGTCCAGTCATGATCGAGGAGCACCTTTGATTGCGGCGGAAGCATCTCTTCAGAGGAGGAGTGGCGCACCGCCATGGGCATTAGATGCACCGCCCTATTTGAAATTACAAGGCGCATGGCTTTGTGACGGAAACAGATGCGCGGAGATCAGGAGGCTCAGCGCTGACCTCATCACGCCACAGCGTCGGAAGAATACTCGTGATGGGTTAATCGTGGTGGATGCCTTGGAAGTGCGTGCATGATCGATCAGTTAAGCAGGCGCGCCCGACAGATCACCACCTTACCGCATGTGTCTTTCGAAACTGCCGGCATCTGTTAGTGTCTTCTCGCGCACCGGCTGCTGGTTGTGGTGTGATAAGGACAACCCCAGCCATCGACCGCCGGCGTCAGCGCCTCACCGGACATCAACGTTTTTCTTTACCAACTGGCGTAAGAAAACCTGCGGTGGAGGAACTGGAACACTTCCGCCGATCGACGCGGATCGCCTGTAACTGGACAAATCTTTAACTCTTCCGGAAGTCGCCAGAACCAGCGGGCGTTTCTGCGGCGCGTCTCGAAGCGGACGCATGCTCATCGGTGGCACGCCGAAAGCGGTGACGGCGCCTTTGGTTGTGGGATCGGCATGGAACGACCGGTCGGCCTCGCCAGCTACCGGTGGGGACTTGATCCTGCACTGCTCCACCAAGCTGCTGTCTACCGCAACAAGGCGCCTAGCAATTCTTTGCTCGTGAAACTGCTGGGATATGGATGAGTGCTGCTGCTCTCGCCGACCAATCTCCTTCGCTTTGCAAAGACGACCGCCAGGGGTGGGGCGAAGTTAAAGACCCGCGATACAAGACTAATCCCAGCGATGCGCCTGATTGCTGAGATATTACCTCGAAAGCTGTTGCGTGAGTTTACCATACCGCCAGCCGGCGATCGCATCATAAGCACCGCTGTTAGCGCTGTTGCACCCGCCACTCCTCAGTTCGCTTTGCGGCTCACATCGGCGGAGTTCAGCCGCGCACGATGCTGCCGATCAAGCTGTTGTCGCGCATCTCCAGCCGCCAGAGCTGGGTGTGCTGAAGAAAGCGAAACTACTGGTTCACTGGGCTGGCGCGTATGCAATGGAAGCCACAATGGCTGGGGCATATATAAATCTGCTGCCTCGAGACACATGACCTGCGAACGCCAGCATTTCCGCCAGCGTGGGCGCGCGGCGATCGGCGGCTTTGCCGGCGTGCTGGATCGCCGCCACGGCGCAGCTCCGATCTGCCACCATCGTTTACCTGGGCTACCTGCCGAAGGTGCTGCGTGCTGCTATCGCCAGCCGCCCTGTGGTTCACGCGCCGGCAGTCGGGCCTGACGTGCCTCAGCTCCTACGTTTTGCGGCCCGTCGTCATCTGCACCTCTTTCACCGCTTCATTTTTCGCCAAAATGTCTGCCTCGCCAGCGTCCTCACCTGCCGTCAGCACGCAGTCATGGTTTGATATCGAAACACTTCATGCGCCGTGCGCAGTGATCCTGCGCCGCGCAAGCTCATCACGGGCGTCGACACCACACCGCCGGGTGAAAGGCTCACGCCTTCGTCGTGCCACGGCAGCGCCATGGCCCGGTCTCGGCGGCGGCGCCCTTTCTGCTGCTATCCTGACAACCCGACGCCGTCGATCGTCGTTTCAGCAAAAATGGCGCGCATCGTGTCATGGTGAAAGTCGTCAGTCAACCTCAGCTCATTCTCGGGGCCCGTCCTCCGCCACGCCACCGATCACCTCAACATCCCGGCTGACGCCACTCAGAAATGGAGCGCGGTTGTGTTTTGCTGCCATCAAATCATCGCCAGTCGCGCCTCAGCCGAGCTTCCAGTCTCAATCTGACCTCCGCCGCGCGCGCCTCAGCCATTATCCAGCCGCAGCAAGCAGCTCATGGGGCAGAGACAATACTAGCCACATTTAGGGTTCGACAAGACAGCGCGGCGCGCCGCGCAAATAAGGCCAGCGGCAAAGGCGCCTGGGGCGTAGCCAGCCAGCCATATTGGTCAGGCGAAGCGGATCATGAGGGCAGGGCGATAAAATCTGTGAAAAATCGCCGTCGGGAGAAGGGATCAAAGATTCCTTTCAGTTGTTTCGCGCATCAGGCCCGGCTTTGAAGGCCCAGCACCAGCAACGCCGGTTCATGGCAATTGCATCAGGCTGACCCAGCTGCCCGGTACCTCCTCACCGCCGATGGCACGTCAGGCGGCGTTGCGGTAAACCCGCGACGATGCAGACTGTCGAAAGATCAGCAGAACTAAGGATGCTGATAGGGCCGGGTTACCAGGACCTGCCATGATGGGCGGCGTGTTCGAACACGAGCAACATGGCGTTTACCGATCGTATCTGGCAGCTTGTCCCCGGAAGATCCAGCCGCTGCCGTCATCAGCCGAGGCCGGAAACAGCCATGGATAAACATGAAACGAAACGAAGCATAATCACCTGTACGATAAGGAGGATTCGGCGATCATCGACGGTATGAAGGCGCCGCGGCGCCATACCGTCAGTGGCTGGCGCCTCCGGATAAAACCACGCCTGGCGGCGCAGTCAGCGTAAAAGCGCGCTCGAGATATTACACCTGAAACACCGCCACCGATATTGGCTAACCGGCGGAAGCGATCCACCGGCGCCGCCAGGCGGATGCCAAAGGCCAAAAACTGCGTACCGCGCGATCGCCAACGTTCAGAATGAACCAGTCACGGCGGGACCACGACCGCCGTCCATAGCCGGATCACCTGTGCCTTGGACACAGCCGAGGTTGGAGGTTTCCGACCACGCCAGCAAGCCCATGATGATGGATCGAAGCGCTGACGATGCCGTCGGCTCTGTGAGCGACCAAAGGTAAAGGGCGCGGCGGGCCATGATCACCGATCGATCGCGATCCATGGGGCCGGGATGAAGTCTCCGATCGCGGCGTGTCGGCAACAGTTTGATATGATCCCCTGAAATCTGGAAGCTCAAAGGCGTCGAAGACCAAAAGCCGCCGTATCGATGAAGTATCAGGCGACCGAAAAGCGATCGCCAACCACCGCGCCGGCGCCAGGTCACCACCAGTGGCATCGAACGATCGGCTCAGAGTGCCAAAGCGACGAAGATTGGCGCGGCATTCCCAGCAGTGGCGTATATAACAACCACTGGCGATAGCCGTCAAAAGGTTTGAGATCTGACCAGACCAGGCCTATCATTGCAAGGAGATCGATGTTGACCAGGATCGAAATCATGAGGTCGACCGCCAGATCAATATAATCAAAGATGTTACCATCTCATGGTGATGCCAGACTCAAAGCCAAGAAGCGTCTGCGAACAACAATGGTGTTTGACATCCCAGCCCGTCTCAGAGTTGAAGTCTAAACACGCGCACGCCACTGACTCAGGTGCCAGGCGGGGAGACCTCCCGATCGCCATTAAAAGAGGTTGGTGGGTTTGAGGCGCTGACAGTGAAACCAGGCCGGATGCTCGTGGTGTCCAGCGGCGCCACGGCGCTTATCATAGAAATGCTGGCGTGCTGCATGGTGGCAGCTGAATCTGCAACCATTTCGTCATCGCCGCCCAGACGCGAACGTGGCGATGAAAGCGATAGCAGGGCGATGCGCCAATCAACGGGATCGACGAACCCATCAAAACCAGCAGCAAGGCCAGCGTGCGGGGAATAAAGCCGATGGCCTCAAAGCCCCCCGTAGGCCAACAACAGAGCCACGACGATGAGGACCTTGAGCCAGCGCGTTCCGGCCCAAGCATGGGCAGCGAGGAGGCGCCCCGGCGAAGGGCGTGGCCGATGACGCTGAGCGACAGCGCGCACATCAAGAGGCCGATCCAGTAAAAAGCGAAGCCCGGCCCCGGCTCGATTGAGCCGTCCGAGTCCCATGTCGTGGCCGGCCCACACGACAAAGCCACCGATCAGCAGCCAGAACAGGCCGCCCCAAAGTTCAGAATTTCGCAACATCCTCACAAACGTCTTTGTTGTGCCCGGAGCCGCCCGCGCTTGCAGCCCCCATTAAACCGCGCTAGAAGTTTCCCCCGTCTCTTTTCTTTCAGCTCTTTCTCCGTGGCATTGCCGCCTGCCCGCGCGCGCGGAAGACCGCTTTAGTCCTGTTTGGCGAGGCCGATCTTGTCCAAAGGCCGCCTGCTCGCCGCTGATCAGCTCTTCCACCGCCTTGCGATAGGCCTCGGTGTCGAGATAGCGCGGCACCATGTCGTATCTGGCCATCATCTCGATCACGGCGGGCTCCTCGAGCGCCTTCTTGAAGGCATCGTGCAGTTTTTCACGACCTCGGGATCCATGCCCTTGGGACCGGCGATGCCGAAGGGGAATCGAACACGAAGGGATAGCCCAACTCCTTGAGCGTCGGCGTGTCGGGCCAGAGCTTGCTGCGCTCGGCCGTCCAAATCGCCAACAGCCGCAGTTGACCGGCCTCGACCAGCGGTTTCCAGCCGGTGGAGTCGGCCTGCAGGCTCGTGTGACCGCCGAGCACCGCGGCATTGGTCTCGGCCCCGCCCTTGAAGGGGACGTGCGTCAGCTGAATGCCGGCCCGGGCCGCAATCTGTTCCATGCCGATGTGCAGCGAGGTGCCGGTGCCGGGCGTCGCGTAGGTCAGCTTTGCCCGGATTTTCCTTGGCGAGAGCGACGACGTCCTGCCAGGTCTTGAAGGGACCGTCGGCCCTGGCTGTGATCCCGAAGGTGTAGCCGGTCAGGTGCACGACAGTAGGTGAAGTCCTTGCGCGCATCCCAGGTCACCTTCTGCATGAGCGGCAGGCGCATCACCGTGATCGGGATCTGCGCCAGCGTATAGCCGTCGGGCTTGGCGGTGGCAGCCACGACGGCAGGGCCCAGCGTGCCGGAGGCCCGGGCTTGTTGTCGATGACGATCGGCTGGCCCAGCTGCTTGGCGGCAGCCTCCGAGATGGCGCGCATGACGACGTCGGTGGAGCCGCCGGCCGGCCACGGCACCACCATCGTGACCGGCTTGGCCGGATAGGCCTGGGCCCAGGCCGCGGCCGGCGCCACGGCGAGGAGCCCGGCAATGCTGAGGGCGACAGAGGCGGCCGCACTTGACGTTCATGCTGTTTGCGATGTCCTTCTTGCTGGCGATGGGGACGGGATGGGCCGCAGCGCAGCGCTATTCCGACTTGGCCAGCCCCACTTTTCCAGGGCCGCCTTTTCGTTGGCGGCGAGCTTGGGAATGAAGGCCTGGTAGTCCTCGGTGCTCATGTAGCGGCGCACGAAGTCGAACCGGTCGAAGAGCTCGATGACCTTCGCGTCCTCGTAGGCCTTCTTGAAGGCGTCATGCAGCTTCTTGACGATTGCTGGATCCATGCCCTTGGGCCCGGCCAGCCCAAAGGGGAATCGAACTCATAAGTGTAGCCCAGCTCCTTGAGGGTCGGCGTGTCGGGCCACTTCTTGCTGCGTTGGCCGTTGAGCAGCATCAGAAGGCGGAAATCACCGGAGGCCACTTGCGGAGCCCATCCCGGCGATTCCACCATCATCATGACATGGCCGCCGAGCACCGCGGCGATGGATTCGCCGCCGCCCTTGCTCGGGATATGCGTGAACTGGACGCCGGATTGCCGCGCCATCAGCTCCATCGCGATGGCATTGGTGGTGGCGGCGCCGATCGTGGCATAGGTGAATTGCCCGGATTGGCCTTGGCGAAGGCGATGACGTCTGCTCAGGCCTTGAAGGGCCCGTCGGCTCTTGACGACCGCGCCCAGGGTGTAGCCGCCGAGATTGATAATGTAGGTAAAGTCCTTCACCGGATCGAAGGTCGCCTTTTGCATGTAAGGGCACGCGGAACACGGGGATGGCGATCTGGCCGATGGTATAGCCGTCGGGCTTGGCCGTGGCCGCCATCGTCGCCGGTCCGAGCGTGGCGCTACCGCCCGGTTTGTTCTCGACGATCACCGGCTGTCCGAGGTGCTTGGAGGCACTCTCGGCGATGCCGCGGAACAAAGGTCGGCGCTGACGCCGGCCTGGAAGGGAACGATGAGGCTGATCGGTCGCGACGGAAAATCGCTCGGCGCCTGGCCAGAGGCCGGTGCCACGAGACCCGCGAGGCTGGCCGCCGCTGCGACCAGCGCGAGCCAGGCTCGACGCTGCATGCTTAAATCCTCCCAGTCGGCTGGCCAGGTTCGGGTGCGCCCGGCTCTTGAGGAAAGACTAGCCTATTCTTGGCGCCGAGCAACCTCTGAGGTCGGCGTGCCCCCAGCAACCGCGACGCCGTCGTCCTTAGGACTGCATGCCCCAGCGGCGCACCGTTGCCGCCTCGATGTTGCGGAAGATCAGGTTTTCCACGGTCAGGCCGATCGGGATCACCGTGAAAAGACCCGCAACACGGCGGGAATGTCGAGCATGTTCTTGTTTTCATAAATATACCAACCAGGCCCGCCTTTGCCAGGAGACGCCGAAGACGAGCTCGGCGGCGATCAGCGTGCGCCAGGCAAAGGCCCAGACCGATCTTGAGCCCCGTCCAGGATGGAGGGAAAAGGCGGCGGGGATCAGAGATCTTGATAATAAAGCGTGGCCCGCTTGAGACCGTAATTGCGCCCGACCATGCGCAGGGTGTTGGACACGGACCGGAAGCCCGAATGCGTATTCAGCGCGACGGCCCACAGCACCGAGTGCACCAGCACGAAATGATCGAAAATCGCCGAGCCCAAACCAAATCAGCGCCAGCGGCTGGGGCGCGATCGCCGGCAGCGGGTTGAACGCGGAGGTCAAGGTCTCCGAGCAAATCATTGCCGACCCGGGACATCATCGCCAGCGCCGTCGAAGACCATAGCGAGCATCAACCCCAAAGCGTAGCCGCTTGAGCAGCAACTGCACGGAATTGGAGACCTTGACCGGAATGTCACCGCTGCGGATCCCCGCCCCAAAGGCCTCGACGGTGGCGCTGAAAGTGGGCACCAGCAGCGCGTTGTTGAGCCGACGCGCATAGAAGCTCCCAAGCCAGCGCGATCAGCAGCAGGATCAGCGCCTTGCGCAACCAGGCCTGCGCGGCAAGCCTTTGCCAAACCGTCAGGGCTTTTGCACCACGCCGATGCCGGAGCCGGCCACGGTGTCGCGCAGATATGTCCGGGCGGGTCGGCGGGCTCGCGATTGCCGCGCGATGAAGTTCGTGGGGGCGTCAACCATGCGGGCGTGGTCTCCTGCTCCTCGATGCGGTCCGCGAACAGCAAGTCGTGGATCCGGTCGGACGATTCTGCGGCCCGCGGCATTCCGACGGGATCGCGCCCATCGCTGTTGAGTTCGCCCGTCACGCGTTGGCCCGGGTGCGGCGACATCAGCAATATGCGGTTGCCGATCAGGGTGAAGCTTCCGGAATGGAATGGGTGACAAACAGCACGGTAAAGCGCGTGTCGGCCCACAGCTGCTAAGAGTCTCGTCTTGCATCTTGCGCCGGGTCAGGGCGTCGAGCGCGGCGAAGGGCTCGTCCATCAGCAGACACGTCGAGCTTCCATGGCCATCGCCCGGGCGATGGCGACGCGCGCTGTTTCATGCCGCCCGAGGCGTGTGCGGGTAGGCGTTGGCGAACTTGGCAAGATTGACCGTTCTCGATGCAGCGCATGGCCTGGGCCTCGGCCGCCTTGCCGCGTCAGCTTGCGCCAGGCTTCGAGCGCGAAGGTGACGTTTTGCTTGACCGTCTTCCACGGCAGCAGCAGATCGAACTCCTGAAACACGAACACGCGGTCGGCGCCGGGCTCGCGAATGGGCAGCCCCTTGAGGCGCATGCTGCCCTCGGTGGGCGCCATGTAGCCGCCCACCGCCTTGAGCAGGGTCGACTTGCCGCAGCCCGATGGTCCGAGGCAGCACGAACCGGTCGGCGCGGTAGACGTCGAAGCTGACGCGGTAGGTGGCGGTGACGAGGGTGCCGTTCGGTCTTGTATTGCAGCGTGACGCCGTCGACCCTGGAGCAAGGGCGTCGGGGCGGATGGAGCATGCATGGTGTGGCGGCCTCCGTGGCCAGAGGAGAGAGCGCCCTTGTTCTTTCTAGCTGCCGGGCAAGTTGTGCACTTCGGGGAAGAACAAGTCCTGCCAGCGTGAGGGCTTCACCTTGATGCTGCCGACGGCGTGCATGAACTCGGCATATTTCATGGTGCTCTCCGGCACCATGGTCCATTTGACTTGCTTGCCAGCGGCGATCTCGGCGACCTTATCGACCGTCATCTTCGACTTCACGTTGTCGATCCAGTACTGCACGGCGGGCTTCACGTCCGCCTTCAGCATCTCGGTTGCTTCTGCGAAGGCCGCAATCAGCGCCCTGTAGAGCGCCGGGTTCTTGTCGCGAAACTGCGAGGAGGTCAGGCCACGGTGAAGGTGTGCGGGCCGCCAGAACACCTCGTAGGGATTGAGCACGGTGTGAATGCGCTGGCCTTCTCCAGTTGCTGGTATTGGAACGGCGGCACGCTGAAGACGCTGGTGATGTCGCCGGTTCCGCTCAAAAGCGCGATGGTGGAGTCGGGCGGCGACATGCCAACCGTGATCGGATCGAGTTTGGCGTAGTTCTCTTGGCCCCACTGCTTGGCCGCCGCCATCTGCGGCATCATCGCCTGCACTGGATACCTTCACCGCCGGCAGCGCGGTCTTGTCCTGTTCGGTGTAGTCCAGTAAGGCTCCTTGATCTTGGGATTACTGGTGTTGAGCAGGATCGGCTGGGAGGAGAACGCCGTGATGCCCCTTCACCGCGTTGGCGCTTGCCTGCGTGCGCGCCCAGATGGTGAGCAAGCCGGGTACGCCGCCGGACACGATGTCGACCGAGCCAGAGAGCAAGGCGTCGTTCATGGCCGCTGGACTGTTGAAGGTCGCCCACACCACTTTGACCTCGCCAACACCGGCCGCCTTGGCGTGCTTCTCGAGCGCAGCTGATGGTGCTCCATGATGTTGAACTGCAGGTAGCCCATGGAGAACTGGCGCGCAAAGCGGACCTCGGGCACTTGCGCGCCCGCCGGCAGTGGCGAGCCCGCCGGCCATCAGCCCGACCATGGCGGCCACAACGGCGCGTCTTCCACTCGGCATTGGCTTTCCTCTCCGCATCTCGTCCCGGCTTTAATGCTTGGGCCTTGGATCAACTCTTGGTCAGTCCTGGGGTCAGTCCGGGGTCAGTCCTCGGGGTTCAACGGTTGGGGCGCGCGCCTGGCTGGCCGTCGCCGTCCTGGGTCGCCGATAACGTGTGCTCAGCGCTCCGGGGCGGCAACGAAGGTATTGCGCAAGGTTCCGATCCCGGAAATCTCAACCTCGACGACGTCGCCCGCGCTCAAGTCGGGCGAGGCTCCGTCCGTCCCCATCCAAAGGACGTCGCCGGGATAAAGCGTGACGTAGCGCGTGATGGTTGAGATGTGAGGTGGCGACGCCGAACAGCATGGCGTTGGTCTTAAAGCGCGTGGTCTCGCGGCCGTTGACGGACACGCGCGTTTCCAGCCGCTCGAGGTCGACGTCGGTTTCGATCCACGGACCCATGGGCTTGAAGGTATCGGTGTTTTTGGCCCGCCACAGCGTGCGGTCGGACTTCTGCCAGGTGCGTTCGCTGACGTCATTGCCGATGGTGTAGCCAAGTACGCAGGAGAGCGCCTCGGCCTCCGGCGAGATGCCGGGCGCGCTTGCCGATCACTACCGCGAGTTCGCCCTCGTATTGCACCTTTTGCGCGCCAGCGGGGATCACCACCGCTTCCTCGTGGGCGATCAGGGCATTGACGGCCCGGTAGCCGACGTCTGGCTGCGTCGGCAGATCGGCGCTTGATGCCGAGCTTGTTGGCCGCTTCCAGCAGGTGCTGGGCGTAGTTGAGCCCAACGCAATAAAGGTCGGCGGCACCACCGGCACTTCGATCTTGACCGCGGCAAGCTCGTGGCTTTTTCGCGGTTCGCCTCCCAGCCCAGGAAGGGGATCGCCCGCGACCTCCGCAGGCGATCGCCCTCGAGAGTGCCGTAGGCGCGATGGCCCTGATGCGAGAAGCGGATCCAGCGCACGGCTTTGCGGTCCTTCCCTTGGCCGCCACTTCCCTGGGCGGTTGCGTTTCTTGTTGTGGCCCGACCGGTCTATCATGAAGCGTGCGCGCGCAAAAGTTCAGTTGCCCGCCACGCCGTGGCCGCAAGCAAAGACGAGAGCCGAGGAAGATGAGGGCCGGGAAGGCGAGGGCGGCCAAACAGAAAGCGAGGAGCAGATTGCCAAAGTGTTAAGGCCCGACGACGCATCAGCCGCCGCCGAGCCCTCAGCGCGCTGATCAAGGGCGGGGCGCTTCTGGCCGCCCCGGCTTTTGTGCGCGCGCAAAAGCCCGCTCGGCGTCCGCTTCGTCCAACAGCGCGGCCTCCTTCATATCCCGGTCGATGTCATGGTCAGCGGCGGCATCCTGCAGCAGGCAGCTGCCAAGCTCGGTTTGGGTAAAGGTCGAGGCCGCCGCGACGGCCTAGAGCGGGCCAGGCCCGGTGCTCGACGCCCTCCTCTCGGGTGCTGCCGACTACGGCACGGCGGCCTTGCCGTCCTTGCTCACCGTGTGGGAGCGCAGCGCGCGGCAGCGCCAACGAGGTAAAGGCGGTCGGCGCCGTCAGCAATGGCGCCATGACGCTCTACGCTATCAACCCCAACGTCAAGACGCTGGCCGATTTCGGCGAGCAGGATCGCGATTGCCGTGCCCACCGTGCGCCTGTCCTTCAACGCCATGATGCTGCAAATGGCGGCCGAGCAGCTGTGGGGCGACCCGCATCGCCTCGACCACTTGACCGTGGCGCTGGGCCATCCCGATGCGGTCACCGCGCTGTCCGCCGGTTATGGCAAGGCGACCATCACGGCGCACATCGGCGTGCAGCCCTTCACCGATCGCGGCCTCAAACTGGCGGGCGCGCACGGTCATTACCGATAGCCGCAAGGTCTTTGGCGGCCCGCTGACGCAAATTACGCTGTTGGCCAGCAAGCAGACCAGGGACAAAACCCCACCCTGTTCCAGGCCGTCGCCAAGGCGCTCGAGGAAGCCATCCGGGTGGCGAATGCCCGATAAGCGCCAAGCCGCCGCCCTCTGGAAGGAGGTGCAAAAGGCGCCTGAAAGTATTGACGAGCCTGGTCGCCCGGCTGAACGACCCCGGCTGAGTCACCTCGCGCCCACAACGGATCGCCCACTTCACGGCCTTTCTCAACCGTGTCGGTACCCTGAAGGCCAAGGCTGGCGACTGGAAGGAGGCTGTTCTGGGAGAATCGCCCACCACCAACGTGGGTGAATAGCCGCGGCGGGCCCCGACGCGGCGCGACTGGCGGCCCCGTCCCAGACCCGAGCAGGCCGGCACTGCCCCTCCGAGCCCGTCGCCGCTCGCCGGCGTGGGAACGGAACCGGACGCCCCTGCACGTCGTTGGCTTTATGGTCTTGCGGGTTTAAGGAGGGTAGGGAGGTGGTCATGACACGCGCCTAGCATGACGAGCCTTGCTCTCAGCGCTCCTTGTCGGCGGCGTTCTCCTCGGCGCCGTCTTCCTGACCGTTTTGGCACCCATGGCGCAGCCGCGCGCGGCCGAAGAAGGCCAAGCGTCAGCCGTGCCGGTGCGGCTTGAGAGCATTTTGGGGCGCGACGTGGCGACGGCTCCCGATGGGGACGCGGGCCGGATCATCGGTTTGTTGGTTGACCGCGACGGCACCGTGCGCGCCGCCGTCGTCGAGTTTGGCGGATTTCTTGGTATTGGCACGCGCAAGATCGCCATCGAGTGGCCGGCCTTCCGCTTTTCCGGGCGGGTCATTGCCGTTGACGTCTCGCGCGATCAGATCCGGGCGGCGCCGGACTATAAGAGCAGCAGATCTACCTCCCTGGTGAAGGCGACCAGCGACTAACTTTGCGACCGAACCGACCCCCGCGCCCGTCTCGTTGCCCGTCTCGTTGAGTGTGAAAGGTCTCGCCGCGGTGCAACCCGCCTTGCGCAGGAGTGAACGCGGTCTCGACTGGTTCACCTTCTTCGTGGCCGACATCCAGACGGGCTTTGGTCCCTTCCTCGCGGTCTATCTCACCACGCAGAAATGGAACCAGGCCGATATCGGGCTGATCCTTGCCATCCGGCAGCCTCGCCGGCGCTCATCAGTCAGCTGCCCGCCGGCTGGCTGGTCGACATGGTACCGTCCAAGCGCCGCGCCGCCATGCTGGCCATCGTCGGCATCGGCATCAGCGCCTTCCTAATCGCCCTGCATGCCCTCCTTTCTCGGCATCCTGGTCGCCAAGCTTCTGCACGTGGCGTCGAGTTCCGTGCTGGGTCCCGCTATCGCCGCCATCACGCTCGGGCCTCGGTCGGCCATGCCGCGGTCGGCCCGCGGCTCGGTCGCAACGCGCGCTTTGCCTCGATCGGCAACGGTCTGGCTGCCGGCGTGATGGGCGCAACCGGCTATCTGATCTCGCCGCAGGCGGTGTTCCTGGTCACGGCGGTGCTGGCGTTGCCGACGCTCCTCGCCTTGGCGCAAATTCGCGAAAGTGACATCGATTCGGTGCTGGCCGACGGCGGCATCGTTGCGCGCGAGCCGCGCGCCGGCCACGCGCCCGTCTTGATCGGCCAGCTCTTGCGCAAGCGCTCCCTGTTGGTCTTGACCTTCGCCCTTTTCCTATTCCATGCCGCCAACGCTGCCATGCTGCCGCTGGTGGGAACGGAGATGGCCATGCGCTCGGACCGCTTCGTGCTGCCGATCTTGGGACGCGAGATCGACATGGGCCAATGGGCGAGCGCGCTCGTGGCGGTGTGCATCGTCGTACCACAGCTCATGGTGGCGCTGATCGCGCCGGGTGTGGGACGGCTCGCCGTGCACTGGGGCCGGCGCCCGGTCCTGCTCGTTGGGCTTCGCTGCGCTGCCGGCGCGCGCGCCATTCTGGCCTTCAACAGCGATCCCTGGGTGATCGTGGCCGCGCAGATGCTCGATGGCATCTGCGGGGCCGTGCTGGAGTGCTCGTGCCGCTCTCGCTCGCCGATATTACCCGCGGCTCCGGGACGCTTCAATTTGGCGCAAGGCATCGCCGCCAGCGCCACGGGCGTTGGGGCGGCGCTGAGTACCGCCGTGGCAGGCTATCTCGCCGCAAAGTTCGGAAGTGGTACGGCCTTTCTGGGGCTTGCCATCACGGCCGCCGCCGCCTTCGTTACCCTTCTGGTTGCAATGCCGGAAACTGCGCCCAAAGCATCAATGGTCTGGAACCGAGCCGAACGAACCCTCGCACGTTGTGAGGGGCAACGGTGGCCAGCTGGACCCAGGGGAGTAGCGGTCCTGGTAGACCTTGCGACATTTGCCGAGCGGCCGCATCGCCTTCTTCTTCCGCTACGTGCGGCGGCGGAGCAAGGCACACGCGATCATCCTCGCGGCCGTCAGCGCCGCGGTGCTGTGCTCGATCGTCACCCAGTACGCGGTAAAGCTCCTGGTTGATACTTTATCGGGTGCGCCGCGCGCCCGGAGGCCGTCTGGCACGTCTTTGCCTTGCTCGTGGCCTTGATTACGGCCGACAATTTGCTGTGGCGGGTCGCCAGCTGGGTCGGCAACTCGACGTTTCGTCGGCGTCACCGGCGACGTCCGGCGCGACCTCTTCCGCCACCTCACGGGCCACGCACCGAGCTACTTCTGCGGCCGCCTCACCCGGGACGCTGACCGCGCGCGTCACCGCGACCTCCAATGCGCCTGTTCACCGTCGAGAACATGCTGGTGTGGAACGTGCTGCCGCCGTGCATGGCCACGATTTGGGCGATCGTATTCGTCGGCGACGGTGAGCCTGCCGATGGCGGCTGCGCTGGTTGTCGGTCGCGGCGCTGGTCATCGCCATCATGGTGTCGCAAGGCCGCCGCCGGCAAACCGCTTGCACCACGAATTTGCCGACCGCGCGCGCCGCGGTGGACGGCGAGCTGTCCGGACGTGGTCGGCAATATGGCGATCGTGAAGGCCTTCGACGGCATCTCGCGGGAGAACCGCCGCTTCGAGGTCACCGTCGGCCGGGAGATGGCCGCGCGCCAGCAAAGCTTGCGTTATCTCGAATGCCTGCGCATCGCGCCATGCGCTTTGTCACGGTGACGCTGACGATCGGGCTGCTCGCCTGGGTGCTGCTGTTGTGGCAGCAGGGCAGGGCGACGACGGGTGACGTTATTCTGGTGTGCACGCTTGGGTCTTTCCGTGCTGCACGCCACGCGCGACCTTGCCATCGCGCTCGTCGACGTCACCCAGCACGCCGCGCGCTTCGCCGAAGCGCTGCGAGACCTTGCTCGTCCCGCACCAGCTGTACGACCGGCCCGGCGCCAAAGCCCTGGCACGCGGCGGCATCAGCCGTCAAGTTCGACAAGCGTGGTGTTCGCCTATCCCGACTGCCCCGACCTTGTTCAACGGCATGGACCTGACGATCGAAAGCGGCCAGAAGGTCGGCTTGGTCGGGGCATCCGGCGGCGGCAAGAGCACGATCCTGGCCCTGATCCAGCGCTTCTACGATATCGACAGCGGGCGCATCCTGATTGCCGACCACGGACGTCACGGAGGTGACGCAGCAGAGCCTGCGCGAGGCCATCGCCGTGGTGCCGCAGGACATCTCGCTGTTTCATCGCTCACTGATGGAAAACATTCGCTATGCGCGCCCGGAGGCCAGCGATGAACAGGTCTGGGCGGCGGCCGCCGCCGCGCGCTGCGGCTTCATCGCCGACCTGCCGCAGGGGCTCGACACCATGGTCGGTGATCGCGGCGCGCGCCTGTCCGGCGGACAGCGCCAGCGCATTGCGCTCGCCCGCGCCTTCCTGAAGGACGCGCCGTTGCTTCTGCTCGACGAGGCCACCTCCGCCCTCGATAGCAGATCGGAGGAGGCGGTCCGCGAAGCCCTGGCGCGGCTGATGCAGGAGCGCACGGTCGTTGCCATTGCCCACCGCCTGACCACCGTCCATCGCCTGGACCGCATCCTCGTCGTCGGTGCTGGACGCGTGCTGCAGGACGGTGTCCCGCGCGAGCTTGCCGCCCGCGCCGGACCCTACCGCAACCTGCTCAAGGCGGAAATGCGCCAGCGCTCGCGCGGCGCGCGCCGCGCCGCCTGATGCCCGCAGCCTGCGGGGCGCGCGCCTGCCGCGCCACGGCCTGAGCCATGACGCGATCGGCCCTTCCGTCCCCCGACGTTGGCGACTAGCCTTACGGCTGAGCCCGGGGTGCTGTGCCTAGATGATGCCGGGCGTGCTGGCGCCCAGGCGGTGAGAGCGGCGGAGCGGCGAGATCGGATTTTGAGCATGGCGGAGGCAAGGTTGCCCTCGTGGTCGGTGCCGGCGATGCGACCGGCGGCGCCATTGCCCGGCGCTTTGCGCGGGAAGGCCTTGTCGCCTGCGTCACCCGCCGTCACGCCGACAAGCTGGCCCCCTCGTCGCCGAGATCGAGCGCGACGGCGGCAAAGCCCGCGCCTTCGGCTCGGACGCGCGCAAGGAAGAGGCCATGGTTGCGCTCATCGCCACCATCGAGGCGCGAAGTTGGCCCGATCGAGGTGGCGGTCTTCAATATTGGGGCCAACGTGCGCTTTCCCGTGATCGAGACCACCTCGCGCGTCTATTTCAAGGTCTGGGAAATGGCCTGCTTTGCCGGCTTTTTGATGGGGCGCGAGGTTGCCAAAGCCATGCTACCGCGCGGCCGCGGCACCATCCTGTTCACCGGCGCCACCGCCAGCCTGCGCGGTGGCAGCGGCTATTGCGCCTTTGCCGGCGCCAAGGCGGGCTCTGCGCGCGCTGGCACAAAGCCTGGCGCGCGAGCTTGCGCCTGAGGGCATTCACGTCGCCCACGTGGTGATCGATGGCGCGATCGATACGGAATTCATTCGCAGCAGCTTTCCCGCGCGCGCCGCCTCAAGGACCGTGACGGCATCCTCAATCCGGAGGCGATCGCGGAGGTCTATCTTCAGCTCTATCAGCAGAGCCGCTCGGCCTGGACGCATGAGATGGATCTGAGACCCTGGATCGAAAGCTGGTGAGGCCAGCGAAGTCGCGTGGAGACGGACAAATGCCAGCAAAGGTCGAATTTCATTTCGATTTCGGCAGCCCAACGCCTACTTTGCGCACAAGGTGATCCCCGCCATCGAACAGCGCACCGGCGCGCACTTCGACTATGTGCCGATCCTGCTCGGCGGCGTCTTCAAGCTGACCAACAACCAGCCGCCGATGGTCCAGTTCAAGGGCATCAAGAACAAAGGCGAATACCAAAGGCTCGAGGTGCGACGCTTCATCAAAAAGCACGGCCTGACCCGCTTTCGGATGAACCCGCATTTCCCCGTGAATACCGTGCAGATCATGCGCGGCGCGGTCGCGGCCGGCTCAGGCCCCGCCTTGCAACGCTACGTCGAGGTCGTCTTTAAGGCCATGTGGGAGGAGGAAAAAGATGGACGATGCGGAGGTGATCCGCGCCACCCTCGACGCCGCCGGTCTCGACGGTCGAAGCCACGCTGGCGCGGATCCAGGAGCAGGGCGTCAAGGACACGCTGCTCAAGAACACCGGAGAGCTCGGTTGCTCGCGGCACCTTCGGCGCGCCCACCTTCTACGTCGGGGATGAGATTTTTTGGCAAGCGACAGCCTCGGCGCCGTCGAGGAGCAGATTGGCGCCACGCGCGCTTGAGGCCGAGGCCGATGCCGCGGTTGCGTCACATCTGGTCGTAGTCGACCACCAGGCGGGCGGTGGTCGGCACGGCCTGGCAGGTCAGGATAAAGCCGCGCGCGATTTCCCATGGCTCGAGCGAGTAGTTGGTGGTCATGCGCGCCTCTCCCTCGATCACCTTGGCGCGGCAGGTGCAGCACATGCCGCCCTTGCAGGAGTAGGGCACGCGAATGCCCTGGGCCAGGGCGGCGTCGACCACGTGGCCGCCCCGGGGCACCACAAAGGCGTGCTTAATGCCATCAAGGATGGCGATGGCCTCCGTGCCTCGCCCGGGCCGGGGCTGGGCACCGGGCCGGGCGCGGGAGCGTGATGGTGCCGCCGCCGCCCGATAGAGCGCCGCCGCCGGGGGCAAAAAACTCATGATGAACGCGCTCGCGCGGCACCCCTAGGGCGAACAACGCGTTGCGCGTCTCCTTGATCATCGAGCCCGGTCCGCACAGGAAGAAATGCGCAACCTCGGTCGGCTTGAACAGCGAGCCAGCGAAGGCCTTGACCTTGTCACCGCTGATGCGCCCTTCCAACAGCGGGGCACTGGTCTCATCGTTGCGCGAGAGCACATTGAGGAGTGTAAAGCCGCCGAGGTGGCGATCCTTGAGGTCCTCCAGCTCCTGCCGAAACAGCGTGCTCTCGGGGCTGCGGTTGCCGTAGACGAGGGTAAAGCTGGTAGCCGGTTCGCTCGCCAGCGCGTGCTTCAGCATGGCGAGGATCGGGGTGATGCCGGCCCCGGCCGCCAGGGCCACCACGTGCCTCGCCTCGCCTTGGGAGGGCGGCAACACGAAGCGGCCGGCTGGCGGCAGGACCTCCAGCGTCGCCCCGCTGCCAGGTGGCGCTCGCCCAATGCGAAAGCGGCCGTCGGCGATGCGCTTGATGGCAATGCGCAGGTCGGCTTCGCCGGGAGCAGAGCAGATCGAGTAGCTGCGGCGCTGTTCTTGGCCGTCGATCTGGGCGCGCACGCCCAAGTGCTGGCCGGGCTTGAAGTGGAACAGGGGTGCAAGCGCGGTCGGAATAGAGAAGCGGAGCGAGATCGCCTCCGACGTCTCGTGCTTCATCTCGGCGACGGTCAGGCGGTGAAAGTCGTGCATCAACGGCCAGGTCTTCTAAAGGTCAGAAGTCTTCAGATGCACTTGAAGTAGTCGAAGGGTTCGCGGCAGGCGTCGCAGCGCCACTGGGCCTTGCAGGCCGTCGAACCGAATTCGGAAAGCTTGCTGGTTTTGCTCGAGCCACAGCGAGGGCAGGCCACCTCGGCATCGCGAAACAACGCCCCTGGGCCCGTGGCGCGCGCCGGCGGGCGATGCCATAGGCTTTGAGCTTGCGCCGTCCGTCTCGGTGATCGCGTCCGTCGACCAGGGTGGCGACAGCTGCGTCACCACGCGCGCTTCAGGCAGGCCGGCGGCGGCCAGCGCCCGCTTCGACGGCCAGGCGGATGGCGAAGGTCGCGGGGCAGCCGATGTAGGTGGGGGTGAGCTCGACGACGATCTGTCCATCTTTGTGGGCGACGCCGCGCAGGATCCCAAGATCCTCAAGCGTCAAAATCGGGATTTCGGGGTCGACCACGGCCGCGGCCGCGGCCAGGCGCGCGCGAGCGCATCGGCGAGGCTGTCGGGGCCCAGCGGCTGTTCGTTGCGCTCACGTTCGCTCGGCATGCTTCCTCACCAGCTGGCGCCGGGATGGGCGCGGTGCAGGACCTGCATTTCCGCCAGCAGTCGACCGAGGTGTTCGCTGTGCTGGCCCCCGCGCCCGCCGCGTTGCATCCAGCGATCGGCGGGCCGCGGCAAGGTCGCCTCCGCCAACACGCGGACCAGCCTCGCCTCCCAGGCCGGCCTGAGGGCGCCGCGGTCGACGGCGATGCCCTGCGCGCTGAGCCCGGTCTCGCCGGCATCCATTTCGAACATCTCGCCCGTGTACATCCACAACTCCTCGAGCGCGGCCGCGGTTCTGGCGCGGCTTTCCTCGGTGCCGTCGCCGAGCCTGATCACCCACTCGGCGGCATGGCGCAGATGATAAGCCATTTCCTTGGCGGCCTTGGCCCCGATCTCGGCCAACCGGGGATCGGCGGAGGCCGACAAGGCCTTAAAAATAGGGATCGAGGAAGGCCGCGTACAGCAGCTGGCGCACCATGGTCATGGCAAAGTCGCCATTCGGCTGCTCGAGCAGCAACAGGTTGCGATAGGCCTGCTCGTCGCGCCAATAGGCCAGCACGTCCTCATCGCGGCCCCGGCCTTCGATCTCCCGGCATAGGCGTAGCACAGTCTGGCTTGGCCAATCAGATCGAGGGCCAGATTGGACAGCGCGATATCCTCTTCCAGGGTCGGGCCGCGCCCGGACCATTCGGAGAGGCGATGTCCCAGCACTAGGGCATCGTCGGCGAGGCTCAGCGACGTAGGCGAACAGCGCCGCCCCCGGTGCCTGCGACGCAGGCCCGGAGCTGCCCGCGGTATCGGCACTCATGTTCAGGTGCGCGGCCCCTGCTCATGGTTCGGCAATCCCCATGCTCCCGTCTCACATATGCCCGACCTCGTCGGGCACCGTGTAGAACGTGGGGTGCCGATAGGGTTTGCTCGCCGTCGGCTCGAACAAGTGGCCCTTGTCGCCAGGGTCGGAGGCGGTGATCGCGCTCGATGGTGTCACCCAGATCGAAACGCTCTCGCCGCGGCGGGTGTAGACGTCGCGCGCCGCTTGCAGCGCCATGGTCGCGTCGGCCGCATGCACGCTGCCGCAATGCTTGTGCGGCATGCCGGAGCGGTTGCGAATGAACACTTCCCAGAGCGGCATTAAGGTTTCGGACATTGGGGGCTAGGCTCCTCTCATTCGGCCGCGTGCGCCGGGTTCATGGCGTGCTTGCCGCGCTTTGCCGCGTAGGCCAGCGCCGCCTCGCGCACCCAGGCCCCATCGGCGTGCGCCGTCTTGCGGGTATGCATGCGTTGCCGGTTGCAGGGGCCGTCACCCGCCAGCACTCGCTTGAACTCGCTCCAGTCGATTTCGCCGGTCCGCCAATGCCCGCTGGCAGCGTCCAACGACAGGTGCGGGTCGGGGAAGGTCAATCCCAGGTAATGCCCCTGGGGCACGGTCGCGTCGATGAACTTCTGCCGCAGGTCGTCGTTGGAGAAAGCGCTTGATCTTCCACTTCATGGTGTCGGCGGAATTGAGGGCTCTCCTTGTCGGAGGGGCCAAACATCATCAGCACCGGCCACCAGAAGCGGTTGAGCGCGTCCTGCGCCATCTGCTTTTGCGCCGCCGTGCCCTTGCAGAGCGCGAGCATGATTTCGTAGCCCTGCCGCTGGTGGAAGCTCTCTTCCTTGCAAATGCGGATCATCGCCCGCGCGTAAGGGCCGAAGCTGCAGCGGCAGAGCGGGATCTGGTTCATGATGGCGGCGCCGTCGACGAGCCAGCCGATCGCGCCGATGTCGGCCCATGACAAGGTCGGGTAGTTGAAAATCGAGAGTACTTGGCTTTACCCGCGAGCAGCTGGTCGACCATCTCTTCGCGCGAGATGCCCAGCGTCTCCGCGCGCGGCGTAGAGGTAAGGCCGTGCCCCGCCTCATCCTGCACCTTGGCGAGCAGCCCCACCTTGCGGCGCAAGGAGGGTGCGCGCGTGAGCCAGTTGCCCTCCGGTTGCATGCCGATCACCTCGGAATGGGCGTGCTGGGAGATCTGCCGGATCAGCGTGCGCCGGTAGGCCTCGGGCATCCAATCGTTGGGTTCGACCTTGTCCTCGGTATCGACCTTGCCTTGAAAGCGCGCGAGCCGTGCAGGGTCTTCGCTGGGCGCCCTGGCGGTGGCGTCCGGGCTGTTGAGGCCTTGCGTATACATTCGATGCGACCTTCAAGCTGAGGAAGGCGCCAGTATGCCATAGATACCGGCGCCGGGGCGACCCCGCTGCAGCCTAGACAAGGGGTGTGCCGTTGGGGTCTTGCGCACGCTTTCGCCTTTCACCTAGGCTGCGGCGCGGCGCCGACAATCCCTCTTGAGGGCCCGGCACCGCCCGGTGAACTCAAGCTTTGCCCGTTAGCCCCCGTCCCTTGCGTCGGAGAGTGCGGGTTGGGGAAGTCACAATGCGTAAAGACGCCGATCGGGTCGCAAGCGCGCGCGCGGCAGGCCCGGCTCGACCGCCCGCTGCCGCCAGGACTGCCGCTTCGGCCGCGGCGGGTTTGGCGCTGGCTCTTGATCCTTTGCCTTCCCTGTTGGGCGGCGGGCGGCGACGGCGGGCCGGAGCCGCGCTACCTTTCGGCATCCCCGTTGATTTTATCCTGTTTGCTCTGACCCTGTTGGGCGTGGCCGTCTTCCACCACCACACGCTGCCGGTGGCGCTTGGCGGGCTTGCCGCCATTACCATCTACAAGCTCGCCTTCACGGGCTTCAAGTTTGGCGACGGTTGGCCCGGGCTCGCCGGGCATCTGGCAGCACGAATGGGTGATTCTCGCCAACCTGTTCCTGCTGCTGATGGGTTTTGCGCTCTTGTCGCGGCATTTTGAGAAAAGCCGCGTGCCCGAGGAGATGCCGCGCATCCTGCCCGATGATTGGAAAGGCGGCTTTGTGCTGCTGGTGATCGTGGCCGTCATCTCGAGCTTTCTCGACAACATCGCCGCCGCCCTGATCGGCGGCACCATGGCGCAGCAGGTCTTCCGCGGCAAGGTGCACATCGGTTATCTCGCGGCCATCGTCGCGGCCTCCAATGCCGGGGGTCGGGAAGCGTGGTGGGCGACACCACGACCACCATGATGTGGATCGACGGCGTGAGCCCGCTCAGCGTGCTCGAGGCGTTCGTTGCGGCAAGCGTTGCCGTCGTCATCTTCGGTGTTCCCGCGGCCATGCAGCAGCACCGCTATCAGCCGATCACCAAGGATGCCCCGCCGGCCTGCGCATCGAATGGGCGCGCGTTGCCATCGTCGCGCTGATTTTGCTGACCGCGATCCTTGCCAACATCGTTGCCAACCTGAAATTCCCAGCCGTGCTCGATGCGTTACCGGTGATCGGCCTTGCCGTTTGGGCTGCCATCGTCGTCGCCATGCCGCTGCGGCGCCCGGATTGGGAGGTGCTGCCGGAAACCCTCAAGGGCACGATCTTTCTGCTCGCGCTGGTGACCGCCGCCTCGATGATGCCGGTCGAGAAGTTGCCGCTCGCCTCCTGGCAGACGCGCGTTGGGTCTTGGCTTCGTGTCGGCCGTCTTCGACAATATTCCGCTGACCGCGCTCGCCCTAAAGCAGGGCGGCTACGACTGGGGTTATCTCGCTTATGCGGTGGGGTTTGGCGGCTCGATGATCTGGTTCGGCTCGTCCGCCGGTGTGGCCCTGGCGAACATGTTCCCGCAAGCAAAATCGGTCGGCAGCTGGCTCGCCAACGGCTGGCACGTTACGCTTGCCTACGTCATCGGCTTCTTTTCATGCTGGCCGTGTTGGGTTGGCACCCCGATCCACCCCACAAGAAAAAGGCCGGCTTAGCGCCCGCCCCGCGGTGGCGGCCCAGGCGAGCCCGGGAGCGGCGCGCACTTTTAGCTAGGCCGGGATCAGCGCGCCAGCTCTGAGGTAAGGTCTCCAACGCCCGCTGCGCGAACGCCTGCATGTTGCCCCGACGGTCCGCACTGCCCGTTGCCAGCGTCAGAACGCGGCTCGTCGGCCCATCAACGGCGAGGCAGGCATGTCCCGCCGCATCGCCATAACGGTTGCCGCTGGGGCCGGCGGCGCCCGTCTCGGCGACGCCCCAGCTGGCGCCATGCCGCTCGCGCACCGTCCGCGCCAGCAGGGCCGCGTAGGGTTCACTCGCCGAGCGGATGTTGGCCATCGCCGCCTCGGGAATCGACAACAGGGCGCCGCGCGCCTGCCGGATGTGAACGACGGCACCGCCTAAAAGTAGGCCGACGCCCCGGGGACCGCGAGCAGCGCCGCCGAGATCAGCCCGCCGGCGGCGGACTCGGAGACCGCAATCGTCTCTCCGCGGGCCTTGAGCCTGGCCGCGACGGCCTCTGCCGCTTGCTGCAGGCCATCCATGGGTACCCTCCTGCGCTCCCAACCCCGAGCAAAGCGGCGCGCCGCCCTAGTACTACTGCCTCAGGACGGGCCCGATGGCGAAAGATCATGGCGCCTGCCGGCTCGTCCAAGAGCCGCGCGGGCCGGTTGAGCGCCTCTGCCTTTGCGCCTATTTTCCCCAACATGCAAGGCAACCCCATCCATGTCATCGGCGGCGGGCTCGCCGGCAGCGAGGCTGCCTGGCAGATTGCCCGCGCCGGCGTGCGCGTGGTCCTGCACGAAATGCGACCGTCCCGGTCGACCGAGGCCCACAAGACCGACGCCTTGGCCGAGCTCGTCTGCTCCAATTCCTTCCGCTCCGACGATGCCGAAACCAATGCCGTGGGCCTGTTGCACGCGGAGATGCGGCGCGCGGGCTCCTGATCATGGCCGCGGCCGATACGCACAAGCTGCCCGCGGGTGGCGCCCTGGCCGTCGATCGCGACGACTTCGCCCGGCACGTGACCGGCGCGCTCGCCACCCATCCGCATGTGGCCATCGAGCGCGGCGAGGTTGCCGGCCTGCCGCCCCTTGCCTGGGATAGCGTCATCATCGCCACCGGGCCCCTGACCTCGCCGGCCCTCTCCGCGGCCATCCAGGATCTCACCGGCGAGGGCGAATTGGCGTTTTTCGATGCCATCGCCCCGATCGTGCATCTCGACAGCATCGATCCCGGCATCACCTGGCGCCAGTCGCGCTACGACAAGGCGGGCCCCGGCGGCACGGGGGCCGACTACATCAATTGTCCCATGAGCAAGGCCGAGTATGAGACCTTCCTCAGCGCACTCATTGCCGCCGAGAAAACCAGCTTCCACGCCTGGGAAGCCACCACGCCCTACTTCGAGGGCTGCCTGCCGATCGAGGTGATGGCCGAGCGCGGTCGCGAGACCCTGCGCTTTGGTCCCATGAAGCCGGTCGGTCTCTCAAATCCCCATCGCGGCGGCGAGCGCCCCTACGCCGTCGTGCAGTTGCGACAGGACAATGCGCTCGGCACCTTATGGAACATGGTCGGCTTCCAGACCAAGCTCAAGCACGGCGAGCAGGTGCGCATCTTCCGCTTAATCCCTGGCCTTGGCCGAGGCGGAGTTCGCCCGCCTTGGCGGGCTCCATCGCAACACGTTCTTGAATGCGCCCAAGCTGATTGACACGCGGTTGCGGCTCCGCGTTTGCCCGCGCCTGCGCTTTGCGGGCCAGATCACGGGCTGCGAGGGCTATGTTGAAAGCGCCGCCATCGGGCTGCTTGCCGGCCAAGCGGCGGCGGCGGGACTGCCGGGGCATGGCCTGGCAACCGCCACCGGTCACCACCGCCTTCGGCGCTCTGCTTGGCCACATCACCGGCGGGCATCTTGCCACAGAGGCGGACGGTGCCGGTTCCTTCCAACCGATGAACATCAACTTCGGCTTATTCCCGCCGCTGTCCGCCGAGGCCGCGGGCGCCAGCCGCGGCAAGGGCAAGGAGCGCGGCGCTGCCAAAAGCGCGCCTTGAGCGCGCGTGCTTTGGCCGATCTCGACGCCTGGCTGGCGGCCCCTAAGCACAACGCCGCCGAATAGTTCCCGGCATGGTTTTGAGGGCGCGACATCTTTGCCGGCAAGGATTAGGCGCGGCGAGAGCGAACCAGACGCCAGGGTCGGCCGTTTACGAGCTATGAATGCTCCTGCGAACTGGCCTCGTAATCGCCTACTCCTTGCCCTCCCCGAGTCCGACCTCAAGCAGCTCCAGCCCGACCTCGAGTACATCGAGTGCAAGCGCGAGCAGGTCTTGGTCGATGCCGATAGTTCACTGGATCACGTCTTCTTCCCGGACAGCGGGGTGATTTCGGTGGTGGCCGTCTATCCCGACGGCAGCATTATCGAGATGGCCACCATCGGCCGCGAGGGAAGCACGGGGTTCCAGGCCGTGTTCGGCGCCAAGGCATCCTCGGCCCGCCTGCTCGTGCAGGTGCCGGGCAGCGCGGCCAAGATGACGCGCCAGGCGTTCGTGCGGGCCATGGACGCGATGCCGGCGTTCCTTAAGCTCGTGCAGGCGCATGTGCTGGCCTTTCTCGAACAGGTGATGGTGTCGGCCGCCTGCAACGGCGCGCACAACGTGCGCCAGCGCTTGGCGCGCTGGCTCTTGATGATGCGCGATCGCCACGACGCCGACGACCTGCCCTTAACCCAGGATCTGCTCGCCGAAATGCTGGGCGTGCACCGCCCCAGCATCACCAATGCCGCCCAGGGACTGCAGCGCGACGGGCTGATCGAGTGCGGCCGCCGGCGCGTCACCATTCTGGATCGCGACGGTCTGATCGGCGCCTCCTGCGAGTGCTACCGGCTCGTGCGCACGCGGATCGCCTATCACCTGCCAAAAACCTTTCCCGAGGCTCTTTAGGTCATCTAGCTTACCGACAGGCTCCGGGGCCGGGACCATGGTCGCCCCATGTTGGGCCGCCTGTGCGGGGGCGGGTTTCGCCCTGAGGACCTCATGAAAGCGCGCCAGATTGTCGAAAGCGGGTCCTTTGGACCCGAGACCCTCAAGGTTGCCTATCAGGCGTTTGATGAAGCCTGGCAGAGCGTTGCCCGCTGCATTGGCAACGATCCCGTGAGCATCGAAGCCGCACGCGTCAAGCTTGCCAACGCCGTTCTGGCCGTGTGCCAGGAGAAGAGCCGCGACCCTAGCGCGCTAAAGACGGCGGCGCTCGCCATCCTGGCGCGCGACTACCGGCTCGACCTCAAGGCCTAGACCCCGGAGCCAGCGAGGCATCGCCCCCGGCTCTCCCTCTGGCTCGCCCCGCTCGCCGGGCGCCCCACCTCCCGGTGCGTGCGCCGCGTGCGGTCGGGACGGGTTATCCGCGGGAACCTCGGCCGTGGGAACCTTGCGCGGCGGGCGCCACGTTAGACGATCGGCAGGGCGGGACAGCATGGAGGTGCGTGGTGGCCCAAGCTGTCATTGGCCGTCTACCCGAAGACGAACACCGCATACAGCTGCGCCGGGCCGTCGTCGCCAGCACCATCGGCACGGCGATCGAGTGGTATGATTTCTTCCTCTATAGCACCGTCACCGGCTTGGTTTTCGCCAAGCTCTTTTTCCCCATTCCGACCCCTGGTGGCGACGCTCGAAGCCTTCGCCGTTTACGCCGTCGGCTTTATCGCGCGTCCGATCGGCGCGGCGATCTTCGGCCACTACGGCGACCGTATCGGTCGCAAGGCAACGCTGATTGCAACCTTGATGCTGATGGGGATTGCGACCTTCCTGGTCGCCTTCGTTCCCACCTATGAAAGCATCGGCGTCTGGGGTGCCGTCATCCTGACGGTCTTGCGTTTCGTGCAGGGCGTCGGCGTTGGCGGCGAGTGGGGCGGCTCGGTGCTATTGTCGATGGAATGGTCGCGCACGCACGACCAGCGCGGCTTCATTGCCTCCTGGCCGCAGTTCGGCGTGCCCTGCGGACTGTTTCTTGCCAATTTGGCCGTGCTCGCCTTCAGCCAAATGTCCGGCGAGGAATTTCTGGCGTGGGGTTGGCGGCTGCCGTTTGCGCTCAGCATCGTCCTGGTCGCGGTCGGTCTTTATATCCGCCTTGGCATTCTCGAGACCCCAACCTTCACCGCGCCTGCAGGAGGCCGAGCGCCTCGAGGGCGCGCCGGTTGCCGCCGTGCTGCGCAGTCACGGCAAAGAGATCCTGTTGAGTGCCTTCGCCCGCATGGCCGAGCAGGCGCCCTTCTATATCTTTACGGCCTTCGTCTTTGCCTATGCCGTGAACACGCTCAAGGTGCCGCGCGATTTCATTCTGACCTCCGTGCTCGCCGCCTCGCTGCTCTCCTTCATCAGCATTCCCCTGTTTGGGCATATCTCCGATCGCATCGGCCGCAAGAAGACCTATATGATCGGGGCCGCGCTCACGGGCGTGTTCGGGTTCCTCTACTTTGCCATGCTCGACACGGGCTCCTATGCGCTCATCTTCCTCGCCATCGTGCTGTCCCTGATCCCGCACGACATCATGTATGGGCCGCAGGCGGCCTTGATCGCCGAGCTCTTTCCCGGGCGGCTGCGCTATGGCGGCGCCTCGCTCGGCTATCAGTTGGCATCCGTGATCGCCGGTGGCCCCGCGCCGCTGATCGCCACCTGGCTGTTTGCGACCTACGGCACGCCCTACGCCATTGCCGCCTACATCTTGGCGTGCGCCATCGTGAGCCTCATCGCCACGGCTTTCATGCACGACTACACCGGCAAGGCGCTGAGCGATCACTAGCCGGTCCCGGGCCAAGCGGCCCGGGGACCCTCAGCGTCGCCTGCGGCGGCTAATAGGTCTTGGCCTTGGCCGCAGGCGCCTTGCCGCGCACCTCGTTGATGGCATTGGCGGCGGCGACCGCCAGCAGGCGCACGTCGTTGAGGATGGTGCACATCTGGAAGCCCGCCTCGAAGCGCGCGGAGCGCGGTGGCGAGGCCGTCGGTGTGCACGCCGGCGATCAGCCCCTTCTTGCGCGTGGTTTTGACGATGGTGTCGATGGCGGCCAGCACCTCTTTGTCGGTCGGATCCAGCGTCGGCGGCTTGCCAAGGCTGAGGAGAGATCGGAGGGGCCGACGTAGACCCCGCTCGACGCCCTTCACCGACAGGATCTCCTCCAGGTTGTTGACGGCCTGGCGGGTCTCGATCATCGCGAACAGCAAGATCTCCTCGTTGGCCTTCTGCCAATAGTCGGCGCCGTATTGCGCCGCCCGGAACGGCCCGAAGCTGCGTTCCCCATCGGCGGATAGCGTCCGGAGCGCACCAGCGCCTCGGCTTCCTCCTTTGCTGTTGATCATCGGGCAGATGATGCCCATGGCGCCCGCGTCCGAGCACGCGCATGATGTGGCCGGGATCGTTCCAGGGCACGCGCACCAGCGGCGTGGCGTCGCCGCCGCTCTGGATGGCCTGCAGGATCGGCACGACATCGTTGATATCGCTCGCGCCGTGCTGCATATCGATGGTGACGCTGTCCCAGCCCTGCGGCGGCGTAGACCTCGGCGGCGAAGGGATTGGGAATGGCCGCCCAGCCGCCGACGCAGTTGACGCCGTCGGCGATCTTCTTCTTCAGTGCATTGGCTTTCATTTTGCTCTCCTCCGGCGTCGTTGGCTCAACCGTTCAATGAATTTCGTCCTGCTTGGCAGCGCCTCGCGCAGCTTGGCCACGTTGAAGCCCGCTGCCCGTGCCATCTCCAGGATGACGGCTTCCTTGCGCGCCAACAGGTCGCAAGCGGCGGGAATTTTCGCCGCCAGATTGGTGGGAATCGTCACCGCACCGTGGCCGGTCGGCATGCACGAGCGTCGCCCGAGCGCACCAGCATGCCGGCCACCCGCACCTCCTTGCCGAAATCGTGCAGGTGGACGTGCGCGTGGCTGGGCATGATGGAGCCGGCCAACGCCTGGAAACCCGGCGCCCATTGATCGATGTCGCGGATGCAGCCGTCGGTGACCACGCCCAGCAAGCCCGAGCCCCTTGTGCACCGCGCTCATCACCTCGCCCCAGAAGGCGCCGAAGCCCACGTCGTGTGCCGTCGAGGTCCTGGATCACCGACGACGCCGGGTGCCGGCTTGCTCAGCGATATAGTCGTAGTAGGCAATGCGCTGGCGTGCGCTGGGCCTTGGCATCGAGCTCGTGGGCATGCGCGGTGCGGATGGTGGCCGTCTTGGCATAGCCGACGATCGGTGGCAGGTTGGGGAACGGACAGAGCAGCGGCTTGCGTGGTGAAGCCCGGTCAGTCGGCGGGCCGGATCGACGATCTCGAGCGCATTGCAGATCGTCGGCGTGTCGTAGGTCTTGAGCTTTTCGAGCAGAGGCGGCGTCAATCACGAAACGGTCTCCTGTCGCGTTCTTGTCCCTCTGCCCGCCGGGCCTAAAGGGACGACCTGCTATGGCCTCAAGCGGCCCCCAATTGCTGGATCCGGCGCTCATCGACGCCGACCGGGCGCGCGCCGCCTCGATATGGAAGCCCAGGTGTCGTCGGGCAGCGGCACGCCCATCGCGCGAGGCGTTGCTGGCGCATTAGCGCCTCTGGTTCGCCCGGGGATCAGCACCTCGCCGCCGACGCTGGCGGGTTTGGCGCTCTTGAAGTAGGCGACGTAGCGCGCCACGTCCTGTGGGAAAACGCGCCTCGGGGTCGACCACCTTCGGGTCGACGTAGAACGACAGCATGCCGTTGCCGCGGAAGCGATCCGCGCCCGCGCCCGCGTCCATGCCCGTGGCCTTCATGCCCGTCAGCGAGCCCGCCGAGCAGCTCGCACATTAGCGCCAGCCCCGAGCCTTTGTGGTCGCCGAAGGCGCGGATGGCGCCAGTGCCCTGCCGGCCGTGGCGCGGACCCGTGGCCGTGTAGTCGCCATAAAGCACGCGCGGGTCGGCGCTCATGCTGACCGTCGATGTCGATCAGCGCGTCGGCGGGCAGCTTCTTGCCGCCCTGGCTCGCCACCAGCACCTTGCCTTCGGCGACCACCGAGGTGGCAAAGTCGAGGATGATCGGGCGACTGCCCCGGACGGGGCACGCCGACAGCAAAGGGTGCCGTCGAAAGGCGCCGCTCGCTGCCGCCGAAAGGCGCGACCAGCACGCTGCCCGAGGCGTTGACGAAGTGGATGGAAACGAGGCCGGCCTCGGCCGCCATCTCGGCCCAGTCGCCGACCCGGCCGATGTGGCCGGCTGTTCTTCAGGGCCACCAGCGAGAGGCCGATGCGCCTTGCATTTCTCGATGCCGATGGCGACGGCCTGCGGACCGACCGTCTGGCCGAAGCCGTGCAGCGTCCATCCACCACGGCCAGCACCGGTGTCTCGGTCAGCACTTTTACCGCTTGATCGGCGATGACGACGCCGTCCCGCTTCCATTGCAAGTAACGCGGAACGCGCGCCACGCCGTGGCTGTCGTGGCCCGTCAGGTTGGCGGAGACCAGGTATTTGCCGATGCGCGGCTCTCGGCCGCCGAGCATCCGGATTTGGCGAAGATATCCCGCACGAACTCGCTGAGTGCGGCCGCCCTAATCGTCACCATCGCTCGACCGTTCCTCTCCCTCGGGCTCAAAGGGCCCTTTCACCATAAACGAGGCTCCCCGCCAAGTCATGGGCCCGAGCGCCGCGCGGCGCTCATCTCAGGCGGCAGGCGGGCGTCACAAGGCAGCGCGGCGCGGCGCTCATCGTCAGGCGGCGCCGGCCGGGGCGCGCCGCGCCCACGCGATCTGAGGAGGGCCCGCTGCTCCCTGCGGGGCTGGCCATCCCCTCCTCCACTGCGGGCATCATCAGGCGCGAGGCACAAAAGCCGAGCAACGGGGTCGAGCCCATGGCCAAGCAAGCCCCCGCCACGGCGGCCAAGACGCGAGAGAAAGCGCGGAGCAGCGTGCCCCAAGCGGCAGACCAAGCCGCGCAAAGGTGCCGGCGGGCGCGCCACCCACGATGTGGGCGGGCTGACCTTTGGCGCCATCGATCGCAGCGAGCACGATCTGGCCTTGTGGGAGAAGCGCACCGACGCCATGCAGCGCCTGCTCACCAGGCCTGGCAACCGCGCCTTTACCGTCGACGGCTTGCGGCGCGTGATCGAGAGACTATGGCGAGCAGGTCTACGACCGCACCACCTATTATGAGAAATGGATCCGAGCGTTGCGCAACCTGGTGGTCGAGCAGGAACTGTTGACGCGGGCGGAGGTCGAGGCGCGCATGGTGCAAGGTGCGCGATCAAGTCACGCCAAGACCGGGCGGCGCGTTTCAAGGCCAGATTCCATGGTGAGCGACGTCGGCAGCGGGCCGCGGCACTGGCACCGGCCAAGCGCTGCGCTTTGCGCCCGGCGATCGGGTGCAGGTGGCGGCTAGGCCGGTGCTGGGGCACTGCCGCACGCCCTGGTATGTGCGCGGCAAAAGCGGCGTCGTCATCGCCGTGCAGGGCCGCTTCCGCGACCCCGAACGGCTGGCCTATCATCGGCCCGGGCTTCCCGCTCAGGCGCTCTATAAGGTGCGCTTTCAGCAGCGCGAGGTTTGGCCGACCTATCGAGGTGCCAACGGCGATCACATCGAGGTGGACATCTACGAGCATTGGCTCGAGCCAGACCAGATAGGAGCGCACATGCACGAGCACGACAACGATCATGACCACGACCATGACGCATCGACCATGACCACCCCATGCGCATCCTCCGCGCAGAAGGACCACGATGCCGGGCCGATGGGCGTCTACGAGGTACTCGAAGAAGCCCTGCGTTCGCTCCTGATCGAGAAGGGGATCTTGACCGCCGAGGACCATCGCCGCCGCCGTTGACCTGATGGACAGCCGCACGCCGGCGCTGGGCGCCAAGGTCGTGGCGCGCGCTTGGGCCGATGCCGCCTTCAAGAAACATCTTCTCAAGGACACGCGCGCCGCCTTGCTGGACTGCGGCATCGACATCGGCACCATCGCCGAATTCGCGACCGTCGAGAACACGCCCGACGTGCACAACGTGATCGTCTGCACCTTGTGCTCGTGCTATCCCAAGATGCTCCTAGGGACGCCGCCCGCCTGGTACAAGAGCCTCGCCTATCGGTCGCGCACCGTGGTTGACCCGCGCGGCGTGCTCAGCGACTTCGGCCTCGAGCTGCCGGCGCAGGTGCAGGTGCGGGTGCACGATTCGACCGCCGACTTGCGCTACCTCGTGCTGCCGATGCGCCCCAAGGCGACGCGCGGGTGGAGCGAGGAGCAACTTGCCGCCATTGTCACGCGCGACTGCATGATCGGCACGGCGCTGCCGAAGGTGGCGCCAAAAGCGCGCGGCGCCCGCGCCGCGTGAGCTAGCGAGGCCGATCCCGCCGAGGACCCGGCGGAAGGCGACGATCGGTGCCTTCGTTCGAAGCGGAACAACACAATAAACCGCGCAACGAACAGCCACCGTGGCGGTCGCCGCCACGGCGTGCGTTCGAGCGCTTCGGGTCTTCTAAGTGCGCTTGTCAGATAGCGCCGTTGATCCAGTCGGTCAGCTGCTTTTTCTGCACCAGTGCGCCCACGCGCTGGGCGGCAACCTCTCGCCGTTTTGAAGATCATCAGTGTCGGCATCGCCCTGGATGCGATACTTCTGCGTCACGTCAGGATTTTGATCGACGTCGAGCTTAGCCACCTTGATCTTGCCGGCCAGTTCGGTCGCTACCTGTTCCAGCGCCGGCGCCATCGCCTTGCACGGTCCACACCACTCGGCAAAGAAGTCGACGAGCACCGGCTCGGACGATTGCAGCACTTCTTTCTCGAAATTGGCGTCCGAGACCTCGCGCGCTGCGCCAGCCATGCCGCTATTCTCCTTGGATGAAACCCGCGGGTGAAACCGTCGAGCGGAACGTAGGGAGGCCCCCGTCAGGCGTCAAGGCTGGCGAGACCGCCTGTCCAAAGGCGCTGCGCGTGCGCGTCAACAGGAGCTGCGGTATTTCCATGATTCGCGCGCCATCCGTCCACAGCAATGCAGCCCTGATCTCTAGGCCTGGGAAGATGGCGGCTATCCCCAAACGATGAGGCGGCGAGTTGCAGGAGGTAGGTCTCTGCAACCTCGGCCACCACGCTGCGGCGGCGGCCGGTTGGTCTTGTAATCACGACGATCAAGACGGCCGCGCCCGTGTGCGCCAAGCGATCGATCTTGCCGGTCAAACGCAGGGAGGCCCTGCGCCGTTGCGGCACTGGGAAGCGTGGCCACAATCGGCACTTCGGCACGGCTGTCGGGCCCAAACAGCGCCGACAGCTCCGGATGCTCAAGCACGGCCAGCGTCTCGGCGATAATCTGGGAACGTATCTTAATGTCGAGGTCGGGGGCGCGGTTGGCGAGCAAGGCCAGCGCGGCCGCCAGCCGGCTGTCGCGGCCGACCGCGGGCAGGTGCTCGAGCAAGGCATGTGTGAGCGTGCCGCGCAGGAAGCGCCCCTCTTCGAGCATGGCGTGAGGCGATAAAATGGATGGCGCCCGCGGGGTGGCCGCTGGGCCTTCGTGCCGACCGCGTCCGCCTCGAGCGGTGCCAGCTGCGAGGGCCGCAGCGGCACGCCGACGTCAGCCTCCGCCGGCGCGCGCCGCCCAATCAGGCCGGCGCTTGCACCGTGCCGGCGCTTGGGCTGAGGAGCTGGGCCATCGCCTGCGGGGCAGCCGTCGCGGGCGCTTTCGAGCCGCCAAACGCTGCGCGTTTTCGCCCATCGGCGTTTCGACAACGCGGCCCTCTAGACCCTGGCGGACCAGGTGGTACCAGCCAGTCCGCCGGCGCCTCGCGCGTGCCCTCGAAGCCGGCGATGTAGAGGCGGTCGCGGGCGCGGGTGAGGGGCCACGTACAAGAGGCGATCAAGCTCATTCTTGTCTGCCTGCCCGTTCCGCCTGGCGCGCCGCATCGACGGCGGCCACCGCACCTCGTTCCGCGCACCGGCCACAAAAACGGCGGCAGCATCCCGCCTCGGGCCCAGCGTCGGCCACGGCGAGGCAGGCTGCCGGGCCAGCGTCCCGAGCGCGTCGAACGGGTATCGGGCAGGAACACGATTGGGGCTTCGAGGCCCTTGGCGCCGTGCACGGTCATGACGCGCACCTCATCGCGCCCCTGCTCCATGTCGCGGTTTGATCTCGGGACGCGCGCCTGTCCCATGTGTGACGAGAAAGCCCTGGAGCGACGGCGGGCCGACGCGCCTCGTAGGCCAGCGCCTGGTTCAAAGAATTCATCGAGCGGGTCGGCGGCCTCGCTGCCGAGGCGCGCCAGCATGCGCGCGCGCATGCCGTCGCGATCAAGCACGCCCGCATAGAACTCAAGGGCGCAAGCTGCCGCGCCATCGCCCTGCCAGCGCAGGAGACGATCGGCCAGCGAGCGCCAGAGCGCGTCCTTGCTGCCGCGTTCGAGCAGCGCCTGCCATAGGCTGCCGGGACGTCCGGGCGCCAGGTCGATCAAATGCTCATCGGTGAGGTCGAAGGGAGACTTTAAGAGCGCCGCCAAGAGCCAGATCATCCTCGGGCAGCAGGCTGACCTCGCCGGGGAGCGCGATGAGGTCCTGGACCGCGATCTGCTCGGTGAGAATGAGGCGGTCGGCACCCGCCACGGGAATGCGCCGCGCCTCGAGCGCGGCGACCATGGCCGGGCGCGAACGGCGCGCGCTTGCGCACCAGGATCAGGATGTCGCCGGCGCGCACGGGCCGAGCCTCGGACGCCAGGCGCTCGCCCGTTTCCAGCCACCGCTTGATGGTGTCGGCAATCCGAGCCGCCAGCCGGGTCACGGGATGTGTGGCGCTGGCCTCGTCAGCAGCGCCCATGCGGGCGTGGCCTCGGCGGGCGCGGGCCTTCTCGAGGGCCAGATCTCGAGCACGCCGGCGTGGCCGAAGCGGTGGGCGACGTGGGCAACCGGCGTGTTGGGGCCGCTGACGCCCGGCGTGCGCGTCGGCGCCGCGAAGATCCTGATCGACCGCGCCGAGCAGTGGTTCGACCGTGCGGAAGGAGAGCGTCAGGGGATCTGCCGCCAGCTGCGGCCCGCCTCGCGCGCGGCGGCGGCGAACGCCGAGCCGGCTTCCGCAAGCATGGTCGGCGCGGCGCCTTGAAAGCCGTAGATCGACTGCTTCTCATCGCCGACGGCAAACAGCGTGCGCGCCTCTTCCCGCGCGCCATCGCCAGCGAAGAATTCCGCGGCGAGCGAGCGGATCACCTGCCACTGCACCGGGCTCGTGTCCTGGGCCTCATCCACCAGGATGTGGTCAGAGCCCACCGTCGAGCTTGAACAGCACCCATTCCACGGCCGCCGACGAGCGAAGCAAGCTTGCAGCCTTGGCGATGAGATCATCGAAATCGAGCACCGCCAGGCGCGCCTTGGCCGCCCGATAGCGGGCCAGCGTATCGCCGCTCAACTGCGCCAGCGCCAGGGTCGCCTCGACCACGGTCAGCGCCATCTGCTCGCGGTGGAGCGTCACGAAGCGAGCCTGTGCCGCCGACAACTGGGCGGCAAGGTCGGGCCGCGCACCCTCCGCGTTGTGAGGCGCGCGCGCGGCGTCTTGCCTTGCGTGAAAGCAGGCTTCAAGGCGGCGACGCGGCCTCCCGTCGAGCTCGCGCCGAGCGCCGCGCTCAGATCTTCGGCGCGATCTTGATCGGTTTTGCCGCCGAGCCGCAGCACCGCGACGAGGTCGCGCATCTCCGCTCGCTCAAGAGGCCGCCGAGTTCTTGCGCCAGACTTCCTGCGTGGCCTCCTGCGCGCACGCCCAAGCGGGCCCGCAGCCGAACGCGCTCGCGCGCCCGGATGACCGGCGTCATCGGGCTGCGCGTCATCGCCGAAGCCGAAGGCCTCGGCCGGCAGGCGATTCGAAGTTGCCATCGACCGCGTAGGCAATGGCCCCCTTGAGGCGCTGACCACAAGGGCCCGGCCTTGTCGGCCGTGGCGACGCCAAGCATCTCGTCCACCGCCCTGCGTGATCAAGCCTTGGCGCTGTTGATCGTCGAGGATGGTGAGGGGGTGGCGCCACGCCCACCCGCCTCGAGCAGAAACGCAGCGAGCGAGGCGCTCGCAAAGGCGTGGATGGTTTCAGCCTTTAGGCCGCCGGGGGTCTCGATCGTGCGCGCCAACAGCTGTCGCGCCAGGCCTGGCGGTCTTCCCCGCGCCCGGGTACGACCGAGGAGAGGGTCAGTTTGGCGTCGAGCTCCCCCTCGGCGGCCGTCGTCCACTCGGCCAAGCGTTGGAAGACGCGCTTTGCCATTTCCGCCGCCGCGGCCTTGGTATAGGTGGGAGCGCCAGGATGCGCTCCGCCGGCGTTGCCCGCCAACAGGCGCAGGCGCAGCGCGATTGGTCGAGACATGGGTCTTGCCGCGTCCCGGCGCATTGGCGCTAACCCAGGCGGAGGCCGTCGGATCGGAGGCCAGCGCCTGGTTGCGCAGCAGCGTCTCGGCGCGCAGCGCCGCGTGTCGCTCGGGGGCCTCCCCTTGGGGGTGCGCGCTTTCGGGGCTGTGCCAAAGACCCGGATCACGCCACCTCCTCGTCGCTCTCAATCGACCATTCGGCGACGCGCGCCAGATGCGCAAGCTCATCGCCAGTCATAGCGAAAGCGCGGCCGCCGCACTGGCCGGTAAGGCGTCGCCGCCGCATCGGGTTGCGCAATCAGGCGGGCAAGCCCGGCCCCGCGCCTTCGCCCGCCAACTGCGCCACTTCGGCGGCGTCGCGTTCGAGCTCTGCTTCGAGACCGGGCGGCGATGCCGCCGGCGGGCGTCGCATAGCGCAAGGCCGCCACCGGCCCGCGCTGGTACCGAGAGCCCCGGCCGCCGCGATCGCGGCCTCCAGCGCCAGCTGCGGGCCCGTCCCGCCTTGGCATTGCGCACGAGCGCCTCGAGGCTGGCGCTCGTCTTGTAGTCGGTGATGATGAGGAAGCCGGCGCCGACATCCGATGCGATCGGCCCGTGCCTTCAGCGTGAAAAGGGCCCACCGGGCGCCGCCAGCGCACCAGCGCACCCCGTCGGGCTCGGCATAACTCTTGGCGACGGCGCGTCCGGCGCGCCGGCTCGGTCTCGGCAAACCAGGCCGCGAAGCGTTCCAGCCGCGGCGCCCAAGGGAGCGGCGACGCGGGGCGAGCCGTGAGATCGACCAGGGCGGCCTCCGCCGCGGCCTTGAGCTGGATCGCGGGATCGTCGGGGAGCCGATCCGGGAAAGCGGCGGGCGAACCGGCTCAAGGCTTCGTGCACGGTTTGGCCGCGCAGGGGCCGCATCGGGCGTGCGCATTAAAGCCACCGGCAGTCGTTCCAAGCCCAAAATGCGCGCCGCAAAGATGGCATAGGGAGTTGGCCAGCCATTTCTCGACGTCCGTGACGCTGAGGTTGGCGGCGCGGACGCCCGGGCGAGAGGCCGGGCGCGGCTCGGGCGCCGACGCACCGGTCACGCGCCGGCGCCGGGCTGCGGTTTTCAGTTCGGCCCAGGCGAGGCCGGGAGTTGCGCTTTGCGGTGGCGGCGAGCCCGGCTCCCCTGATGAGGACCTGCAAGCGGATGAGCCAGCGCGATGGCACGGTCAGGGGCGCCTTCAGGTCTTGCCAGCGCGCGCGTGAGATAGACCTCCTCGGCCCCCAACAGCGGGCAAAGTCGTGCGCCGCCTCTACGCCGATGCGCGCTTCCGGCGCCGGCAGACCGAGCGCTTGGCGCATCGCCTGCGATTGAACCACGGCCCTGAGGTCGGCCGCCTGTGGCCAGCTGCCTTCGTTGAGGCGACCCCAAGATAGACGATATCGGGCTGTTGCAGGCGGGCCTCGAGGGGCCCCAGGATGGCGAGCCTGGGGTGCCTCGGCCCCGGCAGGCGATGGTCTGATCGCTGAGTAGACCGCGGTAGAACTCCGGATAGTCGGCCGCCGCCAGCTCCGGGCGCATAGGCCATGCTGGGGTCGAGAAGGCCGGCAAACAGTCGGAGCAAACTCTTCGCCCCCATCGCCCTGCCAGAGCGCGTCTTGGCTCTCCTCGCCAAGGCCGGCGGCCAGCACGTTTGCGCCGCCCGCACATGCGCCGTGGCCAGCATTGGCACGGCTGCGCGCCCGGGCGCAGCAAACAGCGCCTCGAGCGGCCGCAAGATCGCCTCGAGGCCTGCCAGCAACTGGCGCGCCGCCTGCCAAGCGTCCCGCCCCGATTTGGCGCACCGCCCGGCCGCGGTGCGCGCCGGGCAACGTGCGCCTTGGCCGCGCGCTCCAAGGCGGCGACGATGTCGGCGAGGCTGCCTCCCAAGTAAGGGGCGCGAAAGACCGCCAGCTCCAGCGCGCGGGTGCCGTCGGCGCGGGGTGCCCGCATCGAGGCCGGCGCGGCACAGAGGTGCTTGAGCAGCCGCAACAGGGCGACCGGCTGAAACCGCTCGGCCGCGGCCGCGATCAGGAGGGTCGAAAGACGCCAATCTCCGTGCCCGCCAACGGCCGCCCGCTGAGGTCGGGGACCTCGAGGGCCCAGGCCTTGAGCCGCACCGAGGACGCGCCGCGCCAGCGCCGCGATCCCGGCGTCACCAACATGGCGGTTTGCCGGCATGCTCGGCGGCTCGCGCAGGATCAAGGCCACGGCTTCGGCCTCGTCGGCCGCGAGGCGCTTCAGGATGGTCAGCCCGCCAGCGCCTGAGCGAGGTCTCGGGGCTTACTGGCCGTCAGAAGCTGTGCCAGCGTTCGGTCGTGCCGGCGGGCCGCATGGCCTCGCTGACGAGCTGCGCGCGCTTGCTGTCGGGGAGCGGGCGTCGTGCCCGGCAGCAGTGTCACGTCCTTGCGCGCGATGCCAAGCGCGTCGAGCAGCTTTCAAGCCGAACTGCCGGGTGCTCCGGATGCGCGGGGAGATCGCGTTCCAGCTCTCATCATCAAGCCTTTGATCGAGGGGCCGGCAGGATCAGCGCACCCTGCTTAAGGGCGAGCACGGCGCGCATCAACGCGGTCGCCGCCGGCACGGTGCCGTCACCCCGGCGACGATCGTCGGCTGCGCCGGCGGACTTCGCTGCAAGCGCTCCGCCTCGGTCAGCATCAAGCGTTTGCGCCAGCCGGCACGGTGACACCTTGCCCAATTCGTCGAGGTGCCGGGGCCAGTGCTCGGTGACGATTTTGAGGAAGTCGAGGGTCAGGCCCCAGTGCGCGGAAAAGTCGTCGGGCACCAGGGCGGCGAGCCCGTCGAGGCCGACATCTTCCATTTCGACCATGTCCATCAGCCGCGCGAGCTCCTTGGCCTGCCGGATGGCTTGGGCCGGCGTGTGGGCGCTGCTGCGGCCGTGGCCGATGGCTTGCGACCACTGCAGCACAAGCCGGGTGAGGGGCAAGCTCGCGCTCGAGCTTGCCGATCGCAGGCTTTTCTTCTGCCGGCGTGCCTCCGCCTTCGCCGGCATCGGCGAAAGAGTGGGGCGCGTCGCTGATATGCGAGATCAGCTTGATGTTGGGGAGCAGCACGGCGGCGCCGTCGGCCGCCTTCAGGAACGCCTCCTGCAGGGCGCCGATGTCGCGTCGGGTTGGCAGCAGCAAGGTGATGCCAGCGAGTCTCTAGCGGCGCGGGACGGCTTCCGCTCGGCAGGCTAAGCCGGCCCGCCAGCAAGGCCTCGGCCAGGGCGGCAAAAAACGGCGTGCCGTGCGGCACCGTGTAGATCCGCGGCCGCCCCAGCGCACGACCTGGCGAAAGTTCAGTTGGCCGCATCGTTCAGGCACTGTTCCGCCTGCGCCAGGGCCTCCGGCGTGCCCACGTGCATCCACACCCCTTCCATCCGCACTCCCCAGGCGCGCCCGGCGGCAATCGACCGGCTCCAGAGCACATTGAGCGAGAAGGGCGCCTCCGGGCTGCCCTCGAACAGCCGCGGATGCGCGATCGACACGCCGGTGAACACGAACGGCACCACTTCCTGCTCGCCGCGGCGGCGAATGCGACCATCCGCCTCGAGCGCAAAATCGCCGCGGCCCTGGTAGCCCTGACTGATCGATGCGGGGGCCAGCATCAACAGACAGTCCATGCGCTCCCCTTCCCAGCCGTCGAACAGGCGGGCGAGATTGGCGCCCACGCTTTCGATCCATACCGAGTCGGCATCGTGAATCAATGAAGGGTCGCGGGCCCGAGCCGCGGCAGAGCCTTTCGACGCCGCCACCGGTGTCGAGCGAAGCGCGCGCTCGTCGGAGAACTCGACGCGAGGGATCCGGCGGTCCTTGAGGTGGCGTTCGATCAGGTCGGCGTGGTGATGACGTTGACCACCGCCCGGCGCACGCCGGCCTCCGCGATGCGGTCGAGCACACGATCGATCAGCGCCGTGCCCTTGAGGGGGATCAAGGGCTTCGGCAGCTTGCCATTGACCGCGGCCATGCGGGTGCCGAGGCCCGCGCTCAGAGACCATTGCCGCGTCGACTCGAAGCGCCGTGTCAGCCCCGGTCATGCTGTTCCTCGTCACCCCGGCAACCCCGCGCGCAGGTGGGGCGGGAACGATGAGCATACCATGGCGCGAGCGCGGCCATGGCCGCATCGCCAAGGTTGCGGTCGAGATATCCCCATGTGCGTGGAATATGCTGGAGATAGTGTGACTTGCCGTCGCGCTGCAACAGTCGCACCCCACAAGCCGAGCAGCCGCGTATTGCGCTGCGCCCCAAACATGGCATAGGCCGCCGCAAAGGCCGCCCGATCGAAACCTGCCTCCTGCTCCTGCGCCCGGGCGCAGTAGTAGTGGAACAAGTCGCGCTCGAGCGCCGCGGGCACGTCGATCCGGGCGTCCTGCAGGAGGGAGACGAGATCGAAGGCTGCGTGTTCGTTGAGCGCATCTTGGAAATCGAGGATGCCCACCCTCGCAACGCCGTGACGCTCGGGGAGCCAGATCAGGTTGGGGGAGTGAAAGTCGCGCAGAAACCAGGCCCCCGGCAGCGCCAGGAGCTGATCGAGGACGCCGCTCCAGAGCGCACGAAACTCCTCGCGCACCGCCGGCGGACACGGCGCACCTTTGAGCGCCGGCCAATACCAGTCCAACAGCAGTTCGAGCTCGATCTCAAAGGCGGCGGCGGTCCCGGCGCGGAAGCGCATAGCTGTTGCCGTCCGGGGAGCGGTAGGTGGGACGGCACCGGCACCGAGCGCAGCTTTACCAGCACATCGACCGCGCCGCGGTAGAGCTCGGCTTGCGGCGTGCCGGCGGCGACCTCGGCCGCAAACAGGCGATCGCCCAAATCCTCGACCAGGGCCAGGCCATGCTCGAGGTCGGATGCGAGCACCCGCGGCGTGCTGAGGCCGGCGCCGGCCAGGACGGCGCCGATGGCGACGAACGGGCGCACCATGTCCTCGGCCAAATGCGCGATCTCTGCTGTAGGACTTGCCGTCGCGAATGGGCGGTCCGTCGGCCTGGCGTGGAGCGTCCATCAGCAGCATGGGTTTGTCGGCCTGCCGCAGGCGGGCATAGGTCCTGGTCGAGGCATCGCCCTGCAAATAGCGAATGCGCACCGGCCGCGTTTGCGGTTCCCTGGTCGAGTCAGGCGCAGGGCGGCGCCGAGGCGCTGCGCCTCGGCACTAAGCTCGCCCAGCCCGCGCACCAAGACGCGGCGGCGGTCGCTCGCCTCGGTATCGGTGAGTTCGATTTCGTAGCGATCCTCGGGCAGAAGCGCGGCGATGCGGTCGGCCCATTCGGCAAGCACGGCGCCGCGCTGAAGCGCGTCCTCGAAGCCAAGTTCCAGTGCCTCCTCGGCGACTGCCGAGACGGTAAAAATCGAAATGCGTCACGCTCAGTCGCGGCGTGGCATAGGTCTGCTGTGCATGGCGAAGGTCGGGCTCGGCACCTCGACATCGGCATCCAAGAGCGCCCGGATCAGCGCGCGGGCAAGGGTGGTTTTGCCGGCGCCCAGCTCGCCTTTGAGCACGACGAGGCTGCCGACCTCAGTCGAAGCGCCAACAGCTCCGCCAGCCGGCCGACGCCAGCCTCGTCAAGCTCGCGCTGCCACGAGGACGTCATGCATCGGCGGCCCGGGTTGCCGGATGCGCCTCCAACTCCGCGCCGCTCTCGGGAAAGCGCACGGTCACGCGCGTGCCGCGACCGGGCTCGGAGTCGAGCGACATGCTGCCGCCGTGCAGCTCCACCAGGCTTCTTGACGATCGACAGCCCGAGCCCCGCGCCGCGATGCTTGGAACCCTGGCTGCGGCTTTCAAAACGCTCGAGCACCCGACTGCTGCTGCTCCTTTGGTATGCCCACGCCGCTGTCCGACGATCGTGAAGCGCCGTCATGCCGGCCTCGCGCCAGGCACTTGATGCCGATCGTGGCGCCTGGCTTCGAGAAAGCCGATCGCATTCGACAACAGGTTGTAAGCGACCTGCCGTACACTGGCTTTCATCGGCAATGAACTCATCGCGCATCCTCGGCAACGCGAATGTCGAGATTTAGGCGGGCACGGCTGGCGCGGTCGCGAACGCCGAGCACGGCGGTGTCGATCACCGCCGCCACCTTGACGGGGCCAACTTCAGCTCCAGGGCGCCGGCATCGATGGTGGCAAGATCCAGGATATCGTTGATGATGGCGAGCAGCGTGCGCGAGGAGGCGCCAAATATCGCTCAGAGTACTCGCGCTGCTTGCTGTTGAGCTCGCCGGTGCGCGGACTGGACAGGAGCTCGCCGAAGCCGATGATGTTGGTCAGCGGCGTGCGCAGCTCGTAGGAGACGTGGCTGATGAACTGGTTCTTTAGACGATCGGCCGCCACCAGCGCGTCGTTGCGCTCGATCAGCGTCTGCTCGTAGCGCTTGGTGTCGGTGACGTTGACGAAGGTGATGAGCGTGGCGCTCGTCGGGAAGCGGCGAGACGGCAAAGTCGATCACGGCTTGATCGGACCGGGTCATCTGTGCGGCCAGCTGGTTGGCGGCGATCGGAGATGCCCGTGACCGCACGGCTGATGCGCGCCCAGGTCGGCATGTCCTCATAAAGCCCCACGCACTGGGCGATGATCTCGTCGATGTGCGGGCCCTCGCCCAGCGTGCTGCGCGAGAGGCGCCAAATCTGCGCGAAGGCCGAGATTGAAAAGCTTGAGGCGGCCGTCGGTGGCGAACGACCGCGACGCCTTCCTTGAGGTTGTCGAGGGTTTCGCGCTGCGCATCGATCAGCGCGTTGTAGCGGCTCTCCAGCGCGAACCGCTCGGTGACATCGTCGTAAAGATAGGTTAGTCCGCCGTCCGGGCGCTGCGCCGACACCACGTGGATCGTGCGCCCATCGAGCAGATGCCACCAATCGTCGTACTCCGTGCCGGTGCGTGTAGCCGACCAGGATCTTGAGCGTCCAATCGCGGTAGTTACCCACCTCCGGTAGCCGCGACAGCTCGCGCAGCCGGTCGAGGATTTCGCCGTCGGCTGGGCTTGCTCGCCAGCCAATCGGCGTCCGAGCAGCCAGAGCTTTCGGTACGCCTCATTAAAGAACGCCAGCCGCTGGTCAGGGCCGAAGATGGCAACGCCGGTGGCCACGCGATCGAGCGTGCGCTCGTAGGCGGCAACATGGCGCATCAGCTCGCCCTGCGCGCGTCTCCAGCGCCGCCACGTCGATGGCGGCGCCGACGGCGGCGCCATCCAGCGGCAGAATGACGACGTCGTGCGCCTTGCGCGCGCCCTCGCTGATGAGATGCACCCGCGTCGCGGTAGGGCGGTGCCCTTGTCGAGGGCGGCCTTCACCGCGTCGCGCTGGCGCGTCTCGAGCAACTCGATCTGGCGCTCGCGCACCTCCGCGTCGTTGCCGGCATCGACGGCCTTGACGTAGGCCTCGTTGACCCACTCCAGGCGGCCGTCGGCGGCGCGGAACCAGACCGGCATGGGCAGCGCATTGAGCGAGAGTGCGGCCGGCGATGGTATCGCGCACGAGCTGGCGATGCTGATCGAGAATCTTGGCCAGGTCCCGTTTGCGGCCGGCGACGGCGCGAAACCGCAGGATGGCGCGCCCGCCGCCGGCGCGGCCATCCGCCTCGACGTAGCCGCCGCGGATCGTCTTGAGCAGGAGGGTGAACGGATTGGCCGTCGGCAAACAGGATATCGAGGCCCTTCTTCAGTTGCTGCGCCGACGCGGGGTCGAGCCATTTGCCAAAGGCTTGAGCAGCGGTTTGGGCTCGGCGGGCAGGCCGGCGACGCCGGCCAGCGTGTGCATCATGATGCGGACGGCTTGGCCCTGTTCCCAGAACACCAGCACCTGCGGCTCGGCCTTGATCACCGCCTCGGCGGCGAGCAAGCTTTACGCAGCTCGGCGATTTCGGCGGCCATGCTTTGGTCGGTCTTGGCATAGCGGTGCATGGCGCGGTGCAGCATGGCCGCGGCCAGCGCCGCCGCGCCGATGGCGATGGCGATCAGCAAAATCGGGCCCGATTTGCCCGCCGACAGCAGCGGATGCATGCCGGCCACGGTGGCAAACAGCAGCGCGGCCACGACCAGGATGCCGGCAGCGAGGAGCACTGCCGTCTCCCCGCGGTCTGCCGGTATCAACCTCAGCGCTGGCCCGCGACATCAAAGCCGATCACAACCGGCCAACACGCCGAGGGCGCACGCAAAACCACAGCTGGCCGAGGCGCGAGGTGCCGTTCCCTACCGTTAACGAATCATTAATGATTATGTGGGGCTTCGCCCAGCATGGCCATAGCAGACGGGGCACAGGCGCTTGCGTCCGCGCGTGCCACCCGTCTGGCGCGCGCCGGCGGGCCCTGGTCGGCTCCGCACGGAGGGCGTACAGGTGAGGAGGGAGGGGTTGCACGGTGGTGGTGGCGACGTGAGGGGTGCTGACACAACCTCGAGGGCCGTCGGCGGCCACTCGCGCCGTCAGAAGCGGATAGGGCTAAGGAGCTGTGAGGGGCGCCGCCCCTCGGTGCTGCAAGGCGGCGCCTGCGCGCCGGCCGGGCGCGGCAGCTCAGGATGGTCCCGCCATCCGGCCAATCCCCACCGCCTGCACCAGGAAGTCGGCCAGCCCGCTGATGTCGTCGAGCGCAAACACCGGTCGTCCCTCGCCCTCGGCGGCGTGATCGGCGGCAATCGCAATGACGTTGGGATCCCCGGCCGCCAGCGGCTGTTGCCTGAGGCTGCCGTGGCGGCGCGCCTCGATCTTGGGAATCGGCGCCGATTTATAGCCTTCGACCAGAATGAGGTCGCAGGGGCCGATCGCGTCGAAAACCTCCCTGAGGCTCGGCTCGGGGGCACCGCGCAACTCCTCGACCAAGGCCCAACGGCTGGCCGAGACGATCGCCACCTTGACGGCACCGGCGCGCCGATGCCGGGCGCTGTCGGTGTCCTCAGCATCGATCTGAAAGGCATGATGGGCGTGCTTCACGGAGGCCACCTTGAGGCCGCGGCGCGTGAATTCCTCGATGAGGCGCGTGATCAGCGTCGTCTTGCCGGATTTCTTCCAGCCGGCGATGCCGACAACGGGGGGCTTGGACGTGCCCGTCATGGTCGCAATGGCGCCAGCAGGTGGCGCAATTGATCCAGCTCCTGCGGCGTGTTGGCATTGAAGAAGGGATCAATCTCGATGTCGTCAAGCCGCTCGGGAGGAAAGTCCACGCCCACGCAGCCGTGGCGGTTTGACCAGTCGAGGACCTTGCGCACACCCTTGCCGAGCGCGGCTTCGAGGTCCGCCGCCAACGCCACCGGCCAAAGGCCGATCACGGGGTGCAGTTCGCCGCTGGAGCGCGCCATCGCGATCCGTCCGGCGCCGCTGTCGACGGCGGCCCGCAGGCGATCGACCAAATCGTGGGGAGGAGCGGAGCGTCGCCGGCGGCGGTGACGACCCAAGGCCGCTGCGGCGCTTCGGCCAGCGACCAGCGCATGCCCGCCAGCACGCCCGCCAGTGGTCCCACGTGGCCGGCAATGGTGTCGGCAACGACGGGCAGACCGAACCCCTGAAATCGCGCGGGATCGCCATTGGCGTTGAGCACGATCGCACCGACCTGCGGCCGCAACCGGTCGATGACGTGCTGGAGCATCGCTTTGCCAGCCAGCGGCAACAGGCCCCTTGTCGCCACCCCCATGCGGCGCGATTGTCCGCCCGCCAGCAGGACGCCGGTCACCGGCGCATTGGTCATGACACGCTCACGTCAATCGACGACCTCGGCAACGCTGCCCTTGCGCGCATGCCGGCGATCCTCCTCGCCGACCTTGCTGAGGTCGGCGTCGAAAACGATGCGCTCCGTCCCCGCCAGCGCCACGAAGCGCTTGCCGCGCGCCCGCCCGATCAAGGTCAGCCCGGCCTGCTGGGCCAGCTCCACGCCCCAGGCCGTAAAGCCCGAGCGCGAGACGAGAACGGGAATGCGCATCTTGACGGTCTTGATGACCATCTCCGAGGTGAGGCGCCCGGTGGTGTAGAAAATCTTGTCGTCGGCCGCGATCTCGTTGAGGAACATGTAGCCCGGCGATCTTGTCGACCGCGTTGTGCCGGCCGACGTCCTCCATATAGATCAGCGGCCGGTCTTCCTGGCAGAGCACGCAGCCGTGGATGGCCCCGGCCTTGAGATAGAGGCTCGGCTGCGTGTTGATCTTCTTGGTCAGGTCGTAAAGCCAAGACGTCCGCATCTCTGGCATCCGGTATTCAAGCTGACCTTGTCGAAGCTCCTCCATCAGGTCGCCGAACACCGTGCCCTGCGCGCAGCCCGAGGTCTGGATCTTCTTCTTCAGCTTGTCCTCGAAGTCGGTCTGCCGGTCGCGTGCGCACCACAACCGTTGCAATTTCGTCATCGTATTCGACCGCGGTGATCTCGTCGTCGGCCCGCAGCATGTTCTGGTTCAAGCAGGTAGCCGACGGCCAGCAGATCGGGTCGGTCGCCGATGGTCATCATCGTTACGATCTCGCGCGCATTCAGAAACAGGGTCAGCGGCCGCTCCGTGACCACCGCCGTTTCGACGCGCCTTGCCCTCGTGATCGATGCCGCTCACCGTCACCGAAAGCCTGGGATCGTCCGGATCCGGGCGGATTTGGAAGCTTTGCACCCGTACTCCTCTTCACTAAGGGTCGGAAACATTAAGGCTTGAAAGCCTATTGCACGGGATGGTAGCCACTTCGCCGCGCCCTCGCAAGCGCCGGCGCCGAGGCAAAGGCGCGGCCGGCGCCGTGCGAATCACCATTGAGCGGACTAACTTCTCTCCCTATAGTGCGGGTGACCAGCCTGCGCGCTCCCCACGACGACCAATCTGCGGCTCTGGCGGGCGCCGGCGAAGGTGCAGGATCACTGCGTCGCTCCCGATGGGTTTGGCGACAGCCAACCGTCGCGATCGGCGCCTCAGCTGTAGGCGAGCATTTGGCTTGAGGGCCGTTCGGCTCAATCGAACGCGTTTCGAGGAGGTCAAGTCCCACATGACCATCGTGGATCGTCGCAAATTCCTGGCCGCCGCCGGCGCGGCGGCAGCGCGGGGCTCGTCGGCACGCTCCCCGCTCCGGCCATCGCGCAATCCTCGCCGGAGCTCAGGTGGCGCCTGACGGCGAGCTGGCCCAAGTCGCTCGATACGCTCTACGGCGGCTGCCGAGCACTTCTGCCAAGCTGCGTGGCGGAGGCCACCGACAACAAGTTCCAGATCCAGACCGTTTGCCGCCGGCGAGATCGTGCCGGGCCTGCAGGCTACCGACGCCGTCTCCAGCGGCACCGTCGAGATGGTGCCACACGGCGCCCTACTACCTGCTGGGGCAAGGACCCGACGTTCGCCTTCGGCTGCGCGCTGCCGTTCGGCCTCAACGCCCGCATGCAGAACTCCTGGTGGCAGCGAGGGCGGCGGCGAGGCGCCTGCTGAACGACCTTCGACGCCAAGCACAACATCATCGGCCTGCTGGCCGGCAACACCGGCGCCCAGATGGGCGGCTGGTTCCGCAAGGAGATCAAGACGCATCGACGACCTCAAGGGCCTCAAGATGCGCATCGCCGGCTTTGCCGGCACGCGTGATCGCCAAGCTCGGCGTCGTGCCGCAGCAGATCGCCGGCGGCGACATCTATCCGGCGCTGGAGAAGGGCACCATCGACGCCGCCGAATGGGTCGGCCCCTATGACGACGAGAAGCTCGGCTTCTACAAGGTCGCCAAGTTCTACTACTACCCGGGCTGGTGGGAAGGCGGCGCCATGATCCACGTGCACGTCAACAAGGAGAAGTGGGAGAGCCTGCCCAAGACCTACCAGGCGATCCTGCAGGCGGCGGCCGCCGAGGCGCAACAACTACATGGTCGCGCCGCTACGACGCTGAACCCGGCGGCGCTCAAGCGGCTGGTCGCCGCCGGCACGCAGCTGCGGCCGTTCTCGGAGTCGATCCTCGACGCCTGCTTCAAGCGCCGCCAACGAGGTCTATGCCGAGATCAGCGCCAAGAACGAGGACTTCAAGAAGCTCTGGGACTCGATCAAGGCCTTCCGCGCCGACCAGTACCTGTGGCTGCAGCTGGCCGACAACACCTACGACAACTACATGATGATCCAGCAGCGCAAGAAGACTGCAGCTCGTCGAAGGGCAGCAGGGGGCGCGAGGGCAGCATGTCGGTTCAATGCGAGCGCCGCGCAGTGACGGCGCCGGCGACGTGCCGCAGGCGGCGCGCGGGTCTGCCGCGAAATTGGCTGCCGGCGTGAGGCGCCGCTGCGGCGGCACCGAGTGTACGGTCACCTACCGGCGCACGGGCCTGCGCATGTGTCGCCGGGCCTCGCACCAACCGCCGGCGCGTCGGCCGCGCAACGGCGTGGTCGCACATCGTGCTGAAGGCCCCGGCACAGGCCGCCGCGCGCTGCACGCATGGAGGCCCCGGCGCTGCCAGCAGCCGACGAAGGCGCGTCGGGCGCTGCGTGATAACGCCGGCGCTGCCAGTTTCCCATAAATCGGTTTCCTCGGCACGTTGCACGCAGCTTCCGGGGCTGGCCGTGGTCGCGTGACAGGCCTGTCGTTGACAGTGCAAGCCAGCATGTCTGACACTATGCGCTCCTCGACGCAGCCCGCTGCCAGCAGCCTGAGCGTCGAGACGCGGCTGCTCGGCGGTGCGCCGCGGCGCCGCAGAAGTGAGACATCGATGAGCGCCCAGCAAAGATCAGATTCGTCGAGCGCCTGCGCCGGGTCAAGGGACCCGACCTGCGAGAGCAACATCGTCGACCTCGGGCTGGTTTCGGAAATCCTGCGTCAAGGATGGGCGCGTCTCGTTCTCGATCACCGTGCCGGCGAAGCGCGGGCAGCGCGAGCTCGAGCCCCTGCGCCAGGCGGCCGAGAAGATCGTCCGCGAAATCGACGGCGTCGCCAGGCGTGCTGACGGCGCGGGTAGACCGCCGAACGGCACGCGCGGACGGCGACGCGCCGGCCGGCCCTGGGCGCCGGCGCACGCGCGAGCGCCAGGCGTGCAGGAGGCCCGCGCCAGGCGCACCGCGCCGCGCGGCTGCCGCCGGCAGCGCACGGCTGCCGCGGCCGCGCGCCGGACCATCCAGGTGCGCCGGCATCAAGCACATGATCGCGGTGGCGTCGGGCAAGGGCGGCGTCGGCAAGTCGACCACTGCCGTCAACCTGGCGCTTGGGCCTGCAGGCGCATCGGGCTCGAAGAGCCGGCATTCTCGATGCCGACATCTACGGCCCCTCGCATGCCGCGCCTGCTTGGACTGCCGGCCGGCCGCAGGTGACGGCGACGGCAAGACGCTGCGGCCGATGCGAGGCTTTCGGCCTGAAGGCCATGTCGATGGGCTTCCTGGTCGACGAGGGCACGCCGATGATCTGGCGCGGGCCGATGGTGGTCTCGGCGCTGACGCAGATGCTGCGCGACGTCGACTGGGGCGAGCTCGACGTGCTGGTCGTCGACATGCCGCCCGGCACCGGCGACGCGCAGCTCACCATGGCCCAGCAGGTGCCGCTGCCGGGCGCCATCATCGTCTCGACGCCGCAGGACCTGGCGCTGATCGACGCGCGCAAGGGCCTCAACATGTTCCGCAAGGTCGACGTGCCGGTGCTCGGCATCGTCGAGAACATGAGCACCTTTCTCTGCCCGAAGTGCGGCGAGCGCTCCGACATCTTCGGCCACGGCGGCGCCAGGCTGGAAGCCGAGAACTCGGCATCCCGTTCCTCGGCGGCGTGCCGCTGCGACATGGACATCCGCGGCCACGCTCCGACGAGGGCTCGCCGATCGTCGCCATCGAGCCCCGACAGCGCGCACGCGCAGATCTACCGCGACATCGCCGCCAAGGCCTGGAGCGAGCTGCAGGGACAGCGCCGGCGCGCGCCTCAAGCCGCCGCAAGCTCGAGATCGGCTCCGACAAGTAGCGACCTAGACGTGGCCTTCGAGGGTGCCAAGCCGTTCACGCTGTCGGCCGAGATGCTGCGCGTCATGAGCCCGTCGGCCGAGGTGCAGGGCCATTCGCCCGAGCAGCGCGTCACCGTGGCAGGAAACGCAACGTCAAGATCAAAGAGCTGAAGCCCGGTCGGCAACTATGCCGCGCGCATCGTCTTCGACGACGAGCCACGACACCGGCCTTTACGCCTGGTCCTACCTGCAGACGCTGGACGCCGAGCGCGACAGAGCGCTGGGCGGAATATCTGCTCACGCCCTGGCGCAGAAAGGGCTTGAGCCGGGGTTGAGCCGGTCCAGCGGTCCTTCAAAGCGCCAGCGCAAGCCCGCGAAAGTCCCGGTTTCGCCGACCATCGGCGCCGACGCAACAGGCTCCGCGCCCTTCCGCCTCTGGCGCGCTCTCGCGTCGATGGCCGTATCGGCCACCTATGCCGCGTAAGCGGGCAGGGCGAAAGCCGCCGACTGTGGCACGCTCGGGCGTCCAGTAGTTGAGGCCGCGACGCCCGCTTATTCTGACGCTTGGCCAGAGCTGCTTGGCATCGACCTTGACCAGCGTGCTTGGCGTCGTCGGTGGCCGAGTTGAGCGCAGAACGGGGCCGCCGAAGTAGCAGGGCTGCGTGCACATGTAGGGCGCCACCGCGCTTGAACAGCGAGGCGAACGACGCGCGGTCGTGCCACTGCAGGTGCTCGGGAAACAGGAACGGCAGCCCGTTCTGCGTGACGAGGATGCCGCCCTCCTTCAGCGCGCGCTTGCAGTCGGTGAAGAACTCGCGCGTGTGCAGCACGGCGCTCGGCCCGATCGGCTCGGAGCTGTCGACGATGATGGCGTCGAACCGCTCGTCGGTCTCGGCGACGTACTTGCAGCCCGTCGGCGATGACGACGTCGGCGCGCTCGTCATCGAACGCGTTGCCGGGGATCTCCGGGTAGTGCTTCAGCGCCAGTATCGATCACGGCGCGGTCGATCTCGCACAGCGTCGCCTTGTCCACCGAGGGGTGCTTCAGCACCTCGCGCAGCACGCCGCCGTCGCCGCCGCCGACCGACCAGCACGCGCGCTGGCGCTTGCCAGCGCCATCAGCGGCACGTGCGCCATCATCTCGTGGTAAGACGAACTCGTCCGAGGTGGTGAGCTGGCACACGCCGTCGAGCATCAGCACGGTGCCCCAGGTCGGGTTCTCGAAGATCACGAGATGCTGGTGCTCGGTCTTGACCTCGTGCAGCACGCTCGGCCGCCTCGAGGCGCACGCGCCAGTGCGGGTGGAACGTCTCTTCGATCCAGCGATCCATGGGCAGACCTCCCAACATGCCGATCGCGTCGGGCATGCAAAACGACGCGCGCGCAGCTCAGACAGATGCGCGCGCCCGACAATCGTGATCAGGCGAGGTCTGCCTAAGCCGCCCTTGCGCCTTGGCCTCGCGACCGGACCGGAGCCTTCTTAGTGGCGGCGATCTCCCAGGTGCGCTCGCTCATCGAGTGCTGCGCGCGCAGATGCTCCTTGACCACCGTCCTGTCAGGCTTGAACGCCGCCTCAGCGACGTCGACGGTCGCGTGCGGCTCGGCATGCGCCGCACATGAACACGTCGAGCGCCGCATAGCCGGCCTCCGGCCAGCTGTGGATGCTGATGTGGCTCTCGGCCAGCACCGCCACTCCGGAGACGCCGCCGTTGCGGGTGAAGTGATGCAGATGGATGTGCAGCAGGGTTGCGCCCGCCACCTCCACGCACCGCTTCAGCGTCTCTTTGATGTGCTTGAGATCGTCAAGCCGCTTGGCGCCATACAGGTCTACGATGAGATGGGTGCCGGCGCATCGAACCCCATCGCGTTCGATGAAGTAGTCTTTCCTGTCGTCGTGCGCTACGAGCGCGGTTTGACCATGATCTTCCTTTTGGGCGGTGCTTGAACGGGTCAAGTCCATCCCCACCGGAAGAGTGGAACGCGTATGAGCCATTTGGACCCTCCCCAACCAGCAAGATGAGATAGCCACGCTGCTTCCGAAATCGCGGTGGTTTGGCAAACAGAGCGAACGCATTTGATATCAGGCTGAGATCACCCAGTTGCGCAAGCAGAAATCTCGGCGCCGGGGAATTTTTCGGCAGACGCGTTTAGCCACGCCGCGCCCGTCGCTTGACGCAAAGCTCTATTGCTTGAGCAGCTTTTCCAAGAGCTTCGCGTCTTGGGCCGCTGCTGCCCATCACCGTTGAGAAGCCCCTTCACGGCCTCTGCGCACCTCCGGCGTGTTGAGGTTTTTACCGATCTGGCGGATCGCCTCGCTCGCCTGTTCTGAATTGACGATGCCCTTAAGGTCGGGCTTGAACGCGAGCCTCTCCCAGGCCCGCTGATGTGCATTGGAAATTCAAGGTTCGACACCTTGATGACAGCGCCTTCGCTGGGCGCCGTTTCGGCAAGCTTGAGGCGCACCATATAGTCGGCGCTGCGCTCGACCAGATTGCTGCTGCCGGCGCCGCTCAGGCGCAAGTGCGGACCAACCAACCGCAAGTCGTTGGTCTCGGCCAGCCCGTTGTTGATGTGGAAGGTTCCTGCCAACTCGCTGAAGGGCGTGCCGGTCTTCAGGCGACACCTCGAGCCGGTTGAAATGCGCCTCGCTCGATGGCGCGCAACAACTTGCCGACATCGATGCCGGCAAACTCACCGTTGCCGATCACGAGCTCGTGCCTTGCCCTTGAGCGTCTCGATGATTTTGCAGCTCGCTTTGTCCTTGCCCGGACAGGCTCAAAGTTACTTTGCCGCGGCCCGTCAGCCACTCAAGGCCCAAGGGCATCCCGCAGCAGCGGCCGGAACAAGACATTGTCGAGGGTGAGCTCGGTGCTGGTGGCGGGCTCTTGGTCCGAGCGCATCGAAGGTCAAGACCCCGCGCCCTCGTCCGCCGTAGAGCAGCGTCGTCCTGCCAGCGTCAACTTGGCCACATTGTCCTTCAGCGCAGCACGGAGCTGGCTCTGCCCGGTCGTCAAGCTCGCGGTAGAGAAGACGGTCGACCACCACCGTGACGTCGGCATCGGCGAGTCGCAGCAGCGACAGATCGATCGGCGTCTCGCTCCAGCCGCGGGCGGTCGCGCGCCGCTTGCCCCCGGCGACCGGCGGGGCCTTCCCGGCCGGCGCCGGCTCCGCCTCGGCGGTGCCCGGCCGCTCCAGCCCATCGGGCCGGCCTGGCGCCGCTGCCGGTGAAGCGCTGGCGGCGTCGGGTCGCAGCACGGGACGGCCGAGGTCGAGGTCGCTGGTGCAGCGTGCTGCTCGAGGTAGGGGCGGACGCGGTCCGTCTCGAGCGCAAGAGTGCCGCTGAGCGTACCGCCGCTGAAGCGACCCGTTGAGGTCCGTGATGGCCAAGCGCCGCCTAGCTCCAGCCCGAGCGTCGCGGTGACGTCGACGGCCCCCGAATCGCCGGGCAACGATGCCGGCCGAGCCATTGGGTCAAGCGCCCCACAGGGGCGCCTGCAGGGTTCCTTGCCCTCAAGGGCTGGCGCCGGGGAGAGGCTGAGTGCGCCGTCGCAGGAGGCCTCCACCAGCCGGGAGTTCAGCGCTAGTGCAATCCGCCCGCGCTGTTCACCGAGGAGCGCGCGCGTCGGCGACAGCTTGCCGTCGAAGGCGACCTTCCGCCCTTCCACGCAAAGCTGCCTTTGCTCTGCTGAAGGGGCCGGCGAGATCGGCGAGCGACAAATTTACGTTGATCGCCGTGATCTCACTTCAGCGCACCATTGCGTTCATCGGAAAAGCGCAGTGTGCCATCGCTGATGTGGACGTTCTCCAGGGCTGAGCTGGTCGAAGGCGGCCGCGACACCCGATCCCGTCGTGGCGCGAGCGATGGGTTCCGCCGCTGGCTCCCGCTGCCCGGCGTCGGCGGCGGCGGCCGGCTGAGCGCCGCCAGGCGCCCTGCCGCAAACGACCAGTTGCGCCGACCTTCGGCATCGATCCTGAGCTCGATGGTTGGCTGCACGAGCAAGAGGCGCTTCACCGCGAACTGCCGCGACAGCAATGAGAGGAGAGGCACGTCGATGGCGAAGGATTGCGCGGTCAAGAGCGCGGGGCGCCGCCCATGCCAGGCGGCTCGGACAATGTGACGTCGGCAAGGATGCACCGACACCTGCGGAAAGGGGCGATCGATGTTGGCCCCGCAATCACCAAATCACGCCCGGTGTGCGCCTTGACCTGCTGCGCCATCTGGTCGCCGAACGAAGTCGACCGGGGCCGCGATCGCGCAAAAAGGTGATCGAGCCGACCAGCACGCAGGCAAATCCCAGCAGGAGGTAACCGGTAAATTGCAGCCAGCGCCGGCGGCGTCGCGGGCGCAACACCGGCGCCGCTCCGCCGGGGCGCGGCAATGATGGGGGCGGCTAGGCCTCAGCCGCCGCGGCTGGCCAGCGTCGTGCCGCAAGCCGCCTCTAAGCTGTTGGTTGATCTGTCATGCCCGCGAGCGAATGGTTGCACCTGGTCCATCTTCTGGCCTGCGCGAGGCCGGCCGCAAGCTCGGGGGCAAATTGTGTCATCGCCACGTCAATGCCTTCTGCCCTCCGCGCCCTTTTTGTCGGCCGCCGAGCCCCCGCCCGGGTGGCCCCAAGCCTTTCAAATTGCCGGCGAAGGGTGCCTTTGACCATGCCGGCTGCAATCCGACTCACGTTGCCGTCATCGCCTCCCTTCGCCCATCCCGGGCCTTGTCGGGCCGCCAGGCTCCTTTGCTATGGTGATGCTCACGTTGACGGTCCCGTCGCGCGGAGCACTTGCAATGGCGCACATCATTCTTCTCCTGGGCATGCTGATCGGGATCGCTTGCTTCTTCGCCGGGCGCTGGCGCCGCGCCGCCGGTCGACCGCTGCTTGCCGTATCGCAGGCACCGCGGCAGGTCGAGCCGGTCGCCTTCCGGCGCGCTGGTCGCTGCAACCCAATGAGGTGCGTCTGAATTTCGTCGGCCACTCCACCTGGCTGATCGAGAGCGCCGCCGGGGTCGAAGATCGCCACCGACTACAACGACTACATCCGGCCCGAGGTGCGTGCCCGACATCGTCACCATGAACCGGGCGCACACCACGCACTACTCGAATTTTCCCGATCCCAGCATCAAGCACGTGCTGCGCGGGCTGGAACCCCGAGGGCGGCCCGGCCAGGCACGACCTGACCCTCGCTCGACGTGCGCGTGCGCAACGTGGCCACCAACATCCGCGACTGGGGCGGCGGCTACGTGCCCTACGGCAACTCCATCTTCATCTTCGAGGTCGCGGGCTTGTGCATCGGCCATCTCGGCCACCTGCACCACACGCTGACCGACCAGCAGGTCGCCCAGATCGGCCAGCTCGACGTGGTGATGGTGCCGGTCGACGGCAGCTACACCATGGATGTCGGCCGGCATGGTGGAGGTGCTGAAGGCCTTGCGCGCGCGCCTGATCCTGCCCATGCACTACTTCAATCCCTTCACGCTGCAACCGCTTCGTGGAGCGCATCCGCGCCGACTTTGCCGTCGAGATGGCGACGCGAGCCCACGATCGTGGTCTCGCAGTCGACGCTGCCCGCGCGAGCCCAAGGTGCTGGTGCTGCCGGGGCACTAGCCCACGCCCGAGGCAGGGCACGGCCAGGCAGAGCCAACGTTCACTCGCGAGGCCTTGGCGGCGGGGCGCCATAGCGCTCGGCAAACTGGCGTTCCGCCGCGTCCTGCCAGGCTTGCGACCTCCGGCTTGGTAGGCCGGGCCCTCCCAGCCGCGGTGCTCGCCCTGCGCATAGCAGAGCGCGTTGCGGTAGATAGAGCATGGCGTTGAGCTTGTTGGCGATGAAGCTGTTGGCCGCTGCGCACGACCTTGGCCGGCGTGCCCATGACGATGGAGTTGGGCGGAATGATCGTGTTGTCGGCGACGAAGCTGTGGCCGGCGACGATCGAATTCTCGCCGATCACGACGCCCTCCATGATGGTGGCGCCGATGCCGATCAGGCAGTTGTCGCCGATGCGGCAGCCGTGCAGCACCACGCGGTGCGTGATGGAGCAATAGTCGCCGACGATGGTGGGCTTGCCGGTAGCCGACGTGCACCATCACGTGGTCCTGCAGATTGGTGAGGCGGCCGAGTGCGCACAGGCTGGCTTTCAGCGCGAATGACAGCGCCGGGCCAAAGGCTGGCGCCCTCGGCGATCTCCACGCCGCCAAAAATGCGGGCGCTGGCATCGATGTAGGCGGCTTGCGGAAACCTTGCACTGTCGTCGCCGGGCATTGTCTACCAGTCCAGGTTGTGAGCAACTTTCCTTAGCACGCGGCCCTCGGCTTGACATTCTCGCCTGCCAAGAGCGAAGCCCAGGAGCCTTGGCGGCAGCGTTGGCAGGAGGAGGACGGATCGTCATGACCGAAAGCAAGCGGTGCGCGCGATCGCCTCATCGAGATTGTCCGGCGGCGATCGTTTTCCAAGGGGCATGAGACCAAGCTGGTGTCGGGCCGCTCCTCCACCTTCTACTTTAATATGAAGCCATCGATGCTCGATCCGGAAGGCGGGCATCTGACCGCCTCGCTGATCCTCGAGACCCTGAAAGGGGCCGATGTCGACCTGATCGGCGGGCTGGAAATGGGCGCCGTCCCGCTGGCGGTGGCCGTGGCCGTGACCAGCCAGATTACCGGTTGGCCGCTCAGGGCCTTTTGTGCGCAAGCAGGCCAAGGAGCACGGCGCCAGGAAGCTGATCGAAGGCTTGGCACCCGAGGAGACGCTCGCCGGCAAACGCGTCGTTGTGCTCGAGGACGTGACGACCACCGGCGGTTCGGCGCTGAAGGCGATCGAGGCGCTCAGGGCCGAAGGCGCCGTGATCGTGGCGGCGATTTCCGTGGTCGACCGGCGGGAAGGCGCCGCGGCTGCCTTCAAGGCGGCGGGCGTTCCCTTCACCGCCCTGTTGACCGCCACCGACTTTCTTTTGAGTTGAGCATGCTGGCAACGCCCGAGCTCGCCCACGTCTGCGACATTGCGCCGTCACCGTTGGCCCGATCCGCGAGCTGGGCCTGATGCCGCGGGACGCCGACGTCTGGTGCCGATCCTGGGTGGCATCGTCAGCGGCCCCCGCCTCGAGGGTGAAGTCCCGCCCGGCGGCGCCGATTGGCAGATCGCCCGCACCGACGGCATTTTGGAGCTGGTGGCGCGCTATGCGATCAAGACGACGGCCGGCCCGGAAATCGCCGTGACCAACCGTGGCCTACGGCGGGCGACGCCCGAAATCATGGAGCGGCTTGCCCGCGGCGAGCCCGTCGATCCAAGGCTCGTCTATTTCCGCACCGTGCCCACATTCGAGGCGCCGGAGGGTGACCACGACTGGCTCAACCGCAGCATCTTTGTTGCCAGCGCCGCGCGCCTGCCCGACCAGGTCCGCTTGCGCATTTACGAGGTTAACTAGCAGCGCTAAGGGCTTTCCGGGGTCAAAAAGTTGCTCCACGCCCGGCGCCAGGCTGTACACTCGCGCGCACAAAAATCGACAATTGGTTTGGGAGGTTTGCCATGGCGAACGAAGCCGCAGCCCGCAATTTTGCCATCGACAAGATGCTCGAGCGCGCCGCTGGGACCGGTGACGTGCCGGGCGTGGTGGCGATGGCCGCCGACCGCGACGGCACCATCTACCAAGGCGCCTTCGGCAAGCGCGTCCTCGGGCAAGCCGGCGGCCATGAGCCCGACACCGTTGCCTGGATCGCCTCCATGACCAAAGCCATCACGGGCGCCGCCGCCATGCAGCTGGTCGAGCAGGGCAAGCTCGACCTCGATGCCCCGGCCGAGGCCGTGGTGGGCGAGCTCGCACAGGCGCACGTGCTGCAAGGGTTCGACGCCACCGGACAACCACAAATGCGCCCACCGAAGCGGCCGATTACGCTGCGCCACCTGCTCACCCATACCGCCGGCTTTGGTTACGAGATCTGGAGCGGCGACGTTGCCGCCTATCAAACGGCCAAGAACGTGCCCGGCATCATCAGCTGCCAGAACGCCGCGCTGAACACGCCGTTGCTGTTCGACCCGGGTGAGAAGTGGCTCTACGGGATCAACATCGATTGGGCCGGCAAAATGGTGGAGGCCGTCAGCGGCAAACGCCTTGGTGCCTACATGCAGGAGAACCTGTTTGCGCCCCTCGGCATGAGCAGCACCGCCTTCAAGATCACGCCGGCGATGCGTGAGCGCCTGGCCAAGATCCATCAGCGCGGTGATGATGACGTCTTGACGCCGCAGCTCGACCTCGAGATCCCGCAGGATGCCGAGTTCGATATGGGCGGCGGCGGTCTGTACTCCACGGCGGGTGACTATCTCAAATTCGTGCGCATGATCCTGAACCGGGGCAAGGCCAACGGCACCCAGGTCCTGCGGCCCGAGACCGTCGATCAGATGTCGCGCAACAACATGGGCGATTCCGGGTCAGCCTGCTCAAGACCGCCGCGCCGGCGCTCTCCAACGATGCGGAGTTCTTTCCCGGCATGAGCAAGAGCTGGGGCTTGACCTTCCAGATCAACGATGAAACGGCGCCGACGGGCCGTCCCGCCGGCGGCTTGATGTGGGCCGGCCTCGCCAATTCCTACTATTGGATCGATCCGAAGACGGGGATCGGCGGCGTCTACCTGACCCAGGTGCTCCCCTTCGCCGACAAGAAGGCGCTGCCGCTCTACTATGCCTTCGAGACGGCGTTCTATTCCTGATGCTTGACGGTGGGGCCCTCAGGCCCCGCTCTGGAAGAGACGGGTTCGCCTGTGCCATGCTGGGCTCAGCCTTTGCCGATAGGGATGTGCGCCTTGACCCTCGTCCAACGGCGCGCCGGGTCGGGGCGCAGCCCCAGCTAAAGCCCCGGCCCCGCGCAAGCCGCGCGCTTTCCAACGACCACTGGGATGACGAAGCATGACCGCCGCCAAATCGCCGCGCTTTGCCACGCTCAGTTTGCACGCAGGACAGCGTCCCGATGCGACGACGGGCGCGCGCGGTGCCCATCTACCAGACCACCTCCTACGTCTTCGACGATACCGAACACGCCGCCGGGCTGTTCAACCTTGAGCGGGCCGGCCACATTTATTCGCGTATCTCCAACCCGACGACGGCGGTGTTGGAAGAGCGCATCGCCGCGCTCGAGGGCGGCGTCGGCGCGGTGGCAACGGCAAGCGGCCAAGCCGCATTGCATCTGCTCATTGCCACCTTGATGGGGCCGGAGGCCATATCGTGGCCTCGGCGCGCATCTACGGCGGCTCCCACAACATGTTCCAACACACGCTGCCGCGCTTCGGCATCACCACGACGCTGGTTGATCCGCGCGAACCCAAGAGTTTCGCCCGCGCCATCAAGGCCGAGACGCGGCTGCTGTTCGCCGAGACGCTGGGCAATCCGGGCCTGGAGGTGCTCGATATTGCAGCCATCGCCGAGGTGGCGCACGGCGCAGGCTGCCGCTGGCGGTCGATCCCACCTTCGCGACGCCCTATCTGTGCCGGCCGTTCGAGTTCGGGGCCGATCTCGTCATGCATTCGGCCACCAAATTTCTGGGCGGGCATGGCGTGGCGATCGGCGGGCTATTGATCGACAGCGGCGGCTTCGACTGGGGGCCGGCAAGTTTCCGACCATGACGGAGCCCTACGCGGGCTATCACGGCATCTCGTTTGCCGAGGAGTTCGGGCCCGCAGCCTTTATTATGCGCGCTCGCGCCGAGGGTCTGCGCGATTTCGGGGCCTGCATGAGCCCCAGCACCGCCTTTTACCTCTTGCAGGGCATCGAAACCCTTCCCGTGCGCATGGCCCGCCACGTCGCCAACGCCGAGGCCGTGGCCCGCCACCTGGAGGCTCACGCCGCGGTGGCTTGGGTCAAGTACCCGGGACTGGAAAGCCATCCCGATCATGCCCTGGCGCGACGTCAGCTGCCCAAGGGCGCGGGCGCGATTTTGAGCTTCGGCATCAAGGGCGGTCGCGCCGCGGGAGCCAAGCTGATCGAGCGTCTCAAGGTGTTCTCGCACCTGGCCAATGTCGGCGACGCCAAATCGCTGGTGATCCATCCGGCCAGCACGACGCATCAGCAAATGAGCCTGCAGACCTCGCCAACGCCGGCGTCGGTGAAGAACTGGTGCGCCTCTCGGTTGGGTTGGAGGATGCCCAGGACCTGATCGATGACCTCGATCAGGCCCTTGCGGCCTCGCAAAAGGGCATCTAGGCAATGGACATCATCGTCGACGGCAAACGGGTGTACGCGGCAACGGGCGGGCACTACCTTCGATCCGGGCAAGCCCGTTGTCCTCTTTATTCATGGTGCCGGTCAGGACCACACCAACTGGCAGCTGCCAGCGCGCTGGTGCGCCTGGCACGGTTACGCCGTGCTGGCCGTCGATCTTGCCGGGCCACGGCCGCACGCAAGGCCCACCGCTCGCGGGCGTGTCGGACCTGGCCGGCTGGATCGGTCGCTTGCTTGCGGCGGTGGACGCCGAAAGCGCGGCACTCGTCGGCCATTCCTTGGGTGCGGCGATTGCGCTCGAAACCGCGGCCGCGCTCGGCGACCGCATCGGCCGGCTCCTGCTTATCGGCGCCGCGCCGGCGCTGCCCGTCAACGAGCAGCTGCTGCGGGCGGCGCGCGAGCAGCCGCACGAGGCGCACCGGCTGATCACGACCTGGGCGCTCGGCGCCGATGCCAAACGCGGCGGCAATGCCGTGCCGGGACTTTGGCTCAGCAATGCCAGCATGGCGCTGCTTGCCCGCAACGCGCCCGGCGTCCTTGCCGCCGACTTTGAGGCCTGCAACACCTGGACCTCCGGACCTGATGCTGCGCGCCGTGTTCGCTCGTCCGACCCTCATCATCATCGGCGCCAACGATATGATGACCCCGCCGCGCGCGGGGCGCCAGCTCGCCGAACTCATCGCCGGCGCCGAGACGGTGACGATTGCCGACGGCGGCCACACCCTGATGGCGGAGGCGCCCGATGCGGTCCTCGACGCCTTGATCGGCTTTTTGCGCCACGCCGAGCGGCCTGAGCCGTGGCGCCTCAAGCCGCCAGCGGCTCGGCAACGATCGCGGGGAGGCGGCAGTCGCACCAGGGGAAGGGGGAGCCGCCGGCTCCACGAGCGGCCGACGCATGACCTTGCTGCAATCCGCGATCAGGCGGTGGAGGGCGTACTCGGCCGCATCGAGTTGCCGACCGGCGGCAGCGTGGCACGCCGACATCGCCTCGACCTGCCGCAATCCGGTCTCAACAATGGCGGCGACCGCCGACCAGTGCCCCGCTGCGGGCGGCCTTAGGGCGTTAGGCAGGCGCGGCGATCTCGGCGCGCCGGGCCAGCTCGGCACGCGCCGAGCGCGCGCCGGCGCGTGCCGTTTTGCGCTTGGCTGCCGCGTGCGCCAGGGGCGTGACAGGAATTTGGCGAAGGCAATTCCAATACCGTAAAGGATAAGCGGTAAGGACGACGCATAACCAACTGGCCACAATGTACCAGTCGCCCTGCTCGAGCTGGGACGTAAACTGCATTCGATGAGATCCGCTCTATTTTCCCCGCACCCGGCCGCCGCTGTCGTCCGATAACCAGCTTCTTTACCGGAAATCGCAAGCAATCTGAAGCGACTATAGGCCGGACTTCGACCAAGCTCGGACAATGAACTTAACAAAGGATTAATGCCGACGCCGCGCCTCAAGACGCGGCCGAGATGCCCCGAGCGTTTCCGATATCAATATATGATTTCGGTTAATCGCGTCCAAACTGAGGCCACGCGCAGATTTATTCTAAGATTTGGCGCGGCCGTACGTCTTTCATTGCGCCGACCGCGGGATCCGGGCGAGCCTGACCAGCCGCCGCACGTCGGCGGGTGTGAGGCCTTGGCGCCGCAGCTCGCGCAAACTCGTATCACCGACGCTCTTGGCGAGCTTGCGGCCCCCGGCGTCCGTGATCAGGCGATGGTGGTGATAGAGGGGGCGGGAAGGTCGAGCAACAGCTGCAGCAGGCGATGCAGGTCGGTCGCCGCCAACAGATCGGCTCCGCGCGTGACGTGGGTGACGCCCTGGAAGGCGTCGTCGACGACGACGGCCAAGTGGTAACTGGTTGCCACGTCTTTGCGCACAATGATGGCGTCCCCCAACGCTCGGGGTGTGCCGGGATCGTGCGGGGCAGCCGCGCTCGTCGAGTTCGGTGAAGGTCAGGGCGGCACCCGCGAGCCGCCGGCCAACCGTGGCCATGGCCCGCGCCATGTCGAGACGCAAGGCGAAGCCTGCGCCACTTGGCCTCGCGCTCGGCGATGTCGTGGCGGCGCGCGCCTGGCGCCATAGGCCGGGAGTAGAGGGTGCGCCGTCGGGATCGCGGGGCGCCACGCGCGCGGCGCTTGCGATCTCAGCGCGGGTGGCAATAGCACGGGTACAGTGGACCCATGGCCTTGAGTCGGGCCGCGGCCGCTGCGTAGGCGGCCATGCGCTGGGACTGGCGTAGCACCGGCTCCGCCCAGGTCAGCCCGAGCCAGCGCAGGTCCGCAAAGATGCCGGCGATGAACTTGGCCTCGCGTGCGGCCAGCGTCGATGTCCTCGATGCGCAACAGGAAGCGACCGCCCAGCGCCTGGGCGCGCTCGAAGCTAATGAGGGCGGAGAGCGCGTGACCGAGGTGCAGCGCGCCATTGGGACTGGGCGCGAAACCTGAAAACCGGGCCTGGCTGCATAGACGTGCGGGCGTACTCCAGGACAAGCGGCGGGGCGTGGCGCTGTTGGGCCCGAGCGCTGCCGGGATCCCCGGGCGCGGTTCGGGGTCGCCCGAGCTTGCGTCAAACCCAGGCGCACCGCTACACCAAAGATGCCCCGCCACGATCGGGGTCGAGCCAGGCGGGAGCCAAGGTGCGTGGGCAGCAAGGCGGACAGGGTCAGCAAGCGGGACGGACGCGCCGAGAAAGCAAAACGCACGCGCGCCGGCACGGGCACGGCGAGCGTGCCGTGCGCCTGCCGCGGCGGGCGCCGCCGGTGCTGCGCATCATCGCCAGCGAGGAGGATGTGCGCGAGGGCGTGCGCGCGCTCAGGCGCCGTTGTCAAACCATGCGCATGGTGCACGATGCCGCAGGGGATCCGCCCTGCGGCGGCGGCCCGCAGGCTTCGAGGGGCTGGCCCGAATCATCGTCGGCCAGCAGCTATCGGTGGCGAGCGCCTCGGCGATTTGGCTGCGCACGCTGAGCCTATGCCAGCCCTTCGAGCCCCTCGCCGTTCAGCAACTCGAGGATGTCGCGCTCGCGTCCGCTGGATTGTCGCGCGCGAAGATCCGCACCTTGCGCGCAATCTGTGCTGCCTGCGCCGACGGTCTCGACCTCACTGCGCTCGATGCCCGCAGCGATGCGGAAATTCAGACCGCATTGACGGCGATTAGTGGCATCGGCCCCTGGACGGCGGACATCTACATGATGTTTTGTTCTCGGCCGGGGTGACGGCTTTGCGGCGGGCGATCTGGCGTTGCACGATCGGTGCGCCAGAAGGCGCTGTTAGTCTCACGGCGCGTCCGAGCGCCGAGGAGTTGCTCTGCCATCGCCGAGCCGCTGGCGACCTTGGCGGGGGTGGCGGCGCGTCTGCTGTGGAACTACTACGCCCACGTAAAACGCCTGGGCAGGGCAACACCGGTGTAACGGCCTTGAGTAGGTTGCGCACACTTGATGGACCACGCCTGGCAGCCGTGAGCGGCCGCGCCACCGCATTGCGTGGTGCTGCTGCACGGCTACGGGGCGAACGGGAGGATTTGCTCGCCTTGGCGCATGGTTGGCGCTCGCGCGTGCCCGACGCTGCCTTCGTGGCCCCGAACGCGCCGGAAGCTGTTCCCGGAATGCCGGGCGCGCTGCAGTGGTTCCCGCTGACGCTGCAGGATCCCAGCGAGTACTGGCGCGGCGTCGTTGCCGCCGCCCCCGGCCTCGATCGCTTTATCGATCAGGAGCTTGCGCGCTCTCGGCGTCGCCGCGGGGCGCCTGGCGCTCGTTGGCTTTAGCCAGGGCAGCATGCTCGCCCTGCACGTGGCTCTGCGCCGGGCGGTTGCGCCCGTGGCGGTGGTTGCCTACTCGGGCCTGCTCGCGGGGCCGGAGCGTCTGGGGAGATCAAAACCAGGCCGCCCGTTCTGCTCGTGCACGGTGAGGCCGACGATCTTATTGCGGTAGAGGCCTGTGCATCTGGCGCGCGAGGCAGCTGGCGGCCGCCGGCACTCGCGGTCGAGTGGCACGTGCGGCCCGGCCTTGCGCACGGCATCGATGCCGCGGGCGAGCGCCTGGGTGGCGGCTTCATTGCACAAGCCTGCAAGGCCTGAGTCGCGGCGCGTTGCTGCGCGTTTTTTGCCTGTCTTTTCAATCGGCCGCCGATGCCTTCACAGGCCCGACATGCACAGCTAGTATGGCCCCGCTCATCAAGCCTGGGGTGTTGATCTGTCCCAAGGATATGGTCGCGAGATCGGAGCTGTGAACGCTTACACCGCCGCGCCGGAGAATTTCCCGGCCCTTGTCCTCAACGCCGACTTCCGTCCCCTGAGCTACTATCCTTTGTCGCTCTGGAGCTGGCAGGAATCGGTCAAGGCGGTGTTCTTGGAGCGGGTCAACATCGTCTCTGGAATACGAGCGCTTTGTGCGCAGCCCCTCCTTTGAGATGCGGCTGCCGAGCGTGGTCTCGCTCAAGACCTATCGTGAAACCAGCGCTTTATCCGGCCTTTACGCGCTTTAACGTGTTCCTGCGCGACCGTTTCGCCTGTCAATACTGCGGCGCTAAGGACGATCTGACCTTCGATCACCTCGTCCCCGCTCGCGCGGGGGACAGACCCGCTGGGACAATGTCGTTGCCGCCTGCGCCCCGTGCAATTTGAGCAAGGGCGGGCATTTGGCCCACCACGCCGGCATGCAGCCTCGGCAGATGCCGTATCGGCCGACGGTGTTCGAACTGCACCGCAACGGGCGTTTGTTCCCGCCCAATTACCTGCACGAGAGCTGGCTCGACTACTCTACTGGGACACCGAATTGGAGCCCTAAAGCCGGTTTCGATGGCCTCAGGCCAGCCTTGCGTTGTTGGCTGACGCACAAGGCCTCGGCAATGCGGTTGACCGAGGTGTTCCAATCGGGCGTCGTCGTGGCCGGGGCCAAGTTGAAAGCGCTCAGCGCATCGCTGGCGCTGCCGCCATCGCGAAAATGCGCGCGCAGGCTAGACGCGCATAGTCCATCGCCAGCTGCCATTGCATCCCGGATTTACGTGGCGGGGGAACATCTCTGACACCTTCTGGGTTGGTGGTTCGTTGTGGCTTGAGCTGCAGCGAGTAGCAGGCGCATCCAGCGTCTCGGTTTCACGACGCAAAACCGTGTCACGTGAAACCTCTTTGTTGACTTTGGTTTGTCGCACGCTGGATGCGCCTGCTGCAGGGACGGCGGAGCAGGCGACCATCCTCTAATCGTCCTCACTTTGATGGCTTTGGCGCCCTTGACGCGTGCGGGGCGCCGGCGGCGGAAGCGACCGTACGATCGCCGCGGCCGCCTCGCTCAAGGCGACCCAGTGCGCACCAGCTGTACGTGGCCGACACGAATACTGTGCAACAGACATGCAAGCTGCTCCTAAACGCGCCTCACCGGACCGGCCAGATCGGCGAGCCGTGCCGCCAGAGCGCACACTTGCTTGCGGCGGCGGCTCGCCTGGAGGTCCGCCATGGCGGGCCCGATGCTTGGTTTGGGGGACTGAGGTGACGCAGACGCAACACGACATTCGACAACGCGACGCAACCAACCGGGCTCCGAGGGAGGACGCGACACCCTGGCTCCACTCGGGTCGGCCCTGTGAGCGAAGAGGGAACGCAGCACCACCGTCTTCGGCGCGATCACAGGGTCGTGAACTGTGGATAAACGCAACGCAACACGGGCAGCAATACGGGGCCACGCGGAACACTGGGACGCATCACAGACCTCACGATGTTCACATTGTGTTCCAGGCCGAGCTCTATAAACAACCCTCGTTTGTTTCTTGTTTGGCACACTCGCGCTGGGCCGAAAAAGAGGCCGGCAGAGATGTCCAACGCTAAATCGATCTTGACGCGCTGGCTAGTCACGCCGCGCCCGGCGACGTAAAGCGATCTGGTCGGCCCCGGACGGCAGCGAGAGATCGGGCAGACACCCGAGCCTGGGCGACCCTGGGGCCCCAAGAGGACACCCGGCAGAGCAGAGCGTGCGGCATGGTCGAATTCCTGGCCTCCAGGCCGCCGGGCCCAGCTGGCCCACTTCCTGTGCGCGCATGGCGCAGGCGCTGGCATGACGAGCCTTTTCTGGCGGCGATCGCGGCCGCTCTGACCGAGCGGGGATCGCCACCTTACGGTTCGAGTTTGCCTATATGGCCGGGCGCCGCGCGGGCGGGAAAGCGGCCGCCGCCGCGGGCCGAACGCCTGATGGATGAGTATGAGGCCGCCGCGTGGCGGCGCCGAAGGCGTGCCTCTGCTCATTGGTGGCAAATCCATGGGCGGTCGGGTGGCGAGCTCTGGTGGCGGAACGGCTTTCGGCGAGGGACTGATCGCGGGCCTGATCTGTCTGGGCTATCCCTTTCATCCGCCGAATAAGCCTGCGCAATTGCGCACCGCTCATCTCAAAGACCTCACGTGTCCAACCCTGATCATTCAGGGCGAACGCGATCCCTTCGGCAACCGCGGCGAGGTCGGGGGGCTATGCGTTGTCGACCGCCATTCGGCTCACTTGGGCCGCCGACGGCGATCACGACTTGGACCCGCGCGGGGCCTCCGGTCACACCCGCGCGCGCAACGGCGGCGGCCGCCGATGCCATTGCCGCCTTTGCCAAGAGGATTGGGTAACGGCAAGCGTCCAAGCGAGCGGCCGCCCGTTGCCCCTCAGCTCAGCCGTCCCGTCGTCTTGCGCGCGATGAGCTCAAGATCGATTTCGGCGCCGATGCCGGGCGCCGTCGGCAATGCGCCAAACCGTCATACCGATCTGATCGTCGGTTCCCCGCCGAGGATCCGTCAAAGGCGGAGTCCATCTCAGCAGGCGGTATCAGCGTCCGAGGTATCGCCCTGGACTCGAAGGGCAATGTCTGGACCGCGAGTCTCATCGAGTCTGGACTTCCCCCGCCGGTCATTTCCCCCGGCGCGGAGATCATGACGCAGTTTCAGATCTGCCGGGCTGGACATCTTCGGATATGCCACGCCCACAAAACCCACCGGCGTGGTCAGATGACGCCGCCCCGACGGCACCCATCCCGCGCCGAATGGGTTTCAGCGGTTTGCCGATCAACGTGCCGTGGGGTCTTTCCATCGACGGCAACGACGATGTCTGGTTCGGCAACTTCTATGGCCGTGGCGTCATCCTGATGGCGGGTGAAGATACGAAGGGGCATCCCGCCGGCACCAAGACCGGCGACGTCGATCCACCAGTTCCAAAGCTCCAGCATCCAGATGATCACCGAGGTGGCGGTTGACCCGGCCGGTAACGTTCTGGGCCGCGAACAACTGGAATGACCAAGAAGCGGTGATGGCATACGACCCGTCCCGTCCCACCTCGACCTGGGGTGGAGGTCCGGGCATCACCGTCATCTACGGCGTCGCCGCCCCGGTGAAGACGCCCCTCATTGGTGCGGTACGCAAGCCGTAAGCATCGGCACACTGGGCCGTGCCCGATCGCCAATCGGGCGCGGCCCAGCATGCGTGCGTCGAGCATTTTGGTTTCGATCATCGGTGGAGACCGCAACATGACGCTGGTTTCAATCACGGCCGAAGTTGCTCGACGCGCTGCTCATCGGATCGTGTCATCGTCGCTCATCCGTTGTTTGCCGAGACGTCATCCGCGCAGCAGCAACCGAAGCCCAACATCCTCTTCATTCTCGCCGACAACATCGGCTACGGCGACATCGGCGCCTATGGCGGCGGAGAACTGCGCGGGGCGCCGACGCCGCGCATCGATCAACTCGCCGCCGAAGGTCTGCGGCTGACGCAGTTCCTGGTCGAGCCGGCCTGCACGCCGTCGCGCGCCGCATTGATGACCGGGCGCTATTCCATCCGCTCCGGACTGTCGCTGGTTGCGGTCGAGGGGACGGACCATCTCGCTGCCGGCGACCGAAATCACCATGGCCGAGATGCTGCGCGACGCCGGCTATGCCACGGCGATCTTCGGCAAATGGCATCTCGGCGCCGAGCCCTACAGCCAGCCGCAGAACAAGGGCTTCGACGAGTTCTACGGCATCCCGCCGGCGGACACCTGGGACGCGTTTCTGCATGATCCGCCAGGGCCTGCAGACCAAGACGCTCGACATCCCGCTCGACAAGGGGCCGCAGATCGTCGAGGCCAAGCGCGGCGAGCCGCTGAAGGCCGGTGAAGCCCTACACGCGGAGAAGTGCGGCGCGAGATCGACTGGGAGCTGGTCGACCGCGGCGTCGATTTCATGCAGCGCCAGAAGGCGGCGGGCAAGCCGTTCTTCCTCTATCTGCCGATCTCCCGGACGCACTTTCCGAACCTGCCGTCGAAACGCTTCGAGGGCAAATCGCGCATCGGCCAGTTCGGCGATCTCGCTGATGGAGGGCGACGCCATCGTCGGGCAAGATGCTCGATGCGCTCAACGAGCTCGGCGCTGGCGCAAGACACCATCGTGGTCTTCGCCTCTGACAATGGCCCCGACGGCCCGGGAGTGCACGCATTCGGCGGCGACATGCCGGACATAGCGTCATCCGGGCCTTTCCGCGGCGCGCTCGGCGACGTGAGCGAAGGCTCGATCCGCACCGCCGCGATCATCCGCTGGCCGGACCGGATAAGGCCGCGATCGTCCTACGCCATGTTCTCGATCATGGATTTCTTCCCGACCTTCGCGCGGCTTGCCGGCGGCAAGGTGCCGGACGACCGGCCAATCGACGGCGTCGACCAGAGCGACCTGCTGCTCGGCAGACAACGACCGCGGGCGGCGTGATCACCTCCTGACCTTCGTCGGCCCCGATCTGGTCGCGGCGCGCTGGAAGCAGTTCCGATCCTATTTCGCCGATGTGGCGCCAGGCCGCAGCGGCGGGGGCGGCGCAACCCTGATGGGAGGAGTCGGCACCAGCGCGGCGCCGATGAACGGTTACCCCAAAGTGTTCAACATCGAGATCGGACCCGCACGAAAAGCACAACATCGGCGAAATGATACGAATGGGTGATCGGGCCGGCGCTGAAGGCGATGGAGGAATACAAGGCAAGCCTCGTGAAATCACCTAATCCGCCCGCCGCGAACATGACGAAATTTTGAGCGGCAATGGCGTTCAGCGTCTGGTCGGGTCGACATGCAGCACTGGCGTCTAATTTGCCTACTGAAGGTGAAATCAAATACAGGAGCAGACCATGACGAGCACAGATGACCATGACTCGCTCCAGAAGCGGCTACGGTAAGTCGGCACGGGGTGATTTTGCGCTGGGGAAGATGATAAGCATCGAGCTTCAGCACTAGTTTAACCGGGAGGTTGTACAATGACACCCGAAACCGGAATTTCAAGCTCTGTTCAATCGGTGCGAGCAGGTGAGCCGCAGTGGATGCTATCCGGCAGGAGCGACCATCTTCTTTGCCGAGGGCGAGGCCGGGAACGGTCGCCTATATTCTGCTCCGTGGCGACGTCACGATCTTCATCGCGATTTGGAACGCCCCATCAGCGCACCGTGACCACGCGTTGAAGCCTGGGCAGATGCTCCGGCGTGCACGCGCTCATGGGCCGGGGCGCAGCGCGCCGCCACCGCCCTGACGACGCAGCGGCCGCGAAGCTGCTGGCGGTGGAGCGAGGCCAAGCTCAGGCGAAAGCTGGCATGCCGATCCCTTCCTTCGCTACTGGGTCGACCATCTGTCGAAGCGGGTCATATAGACCTGTCCACGCAACTCACTGCGTGACAACGGCAGCTCAATGCGCGCCTCTCCCCGCCTCTGGCCAGCAGCGCCTCACGCTCTTCGTCACGAAGGTTCTGTCACCGCTGTTCCTGATGGTGGCACTGCTGGTCGGGACCGCCGTCACGGTCACCAACTATATCGAGGCCCGCCAGACGGCCCCCAAAGTCGGCGACCGACGTGCTTCCACGTCGACGATCAGCCGGATCAATCTTGAACGAGCGCCTTCGCGTTCTTTGCGCCGGTCTCCTGATCGCGGACCACCATTCATCGCGCCACGCCCTCGTTCCGCAACGTCGGACGGGTCGAGGGACGCGATCCGGCCATTGGTCCCTGACCAGTCTGAGCGCCAAATCCGCAGATATCGGCGGCGTATGGCGGCTACGAGAACGGCACTACTTTCACGTCCTGTCGATAACCGGACGAGCCGAGAAAAGCCCTTCGTCGCACGAGCTGGGTGGCCCCCCTCACACGCGGTACGCGATTCAGGAAATCCGTGCAGTCGACCATAGCGGCGTTACGCAGCGAGAGCATGGCAATGTTCCTAGCGACGGCGCATCAGCCAGTCAGGATGCGAACGCTCGCCGCATGGTCGCCGCCAACCTAGCGACCCTCGCCGCCGCGGCTGGTATCAGCGATGCCGCAGCGGGAGCACCCGAAGACCGTCATCCTGAACGCTCGCCGTATCCCTTCTCGCGGCCACGTCGCAGGTCGGGAATGACTGGCGCAAAGCGCCTTCGAGGGTAACGGCAGAGTGTCTGTCGGGGCCGACGTCGCCCTCGACCGCTCGATGCTCTACGTCCGTTCTGATCAGGGCCAACGACGCGCATCGCTTTGTCGCTTTTGACGACAAGAACCGCCTGGCTGGCCTCACTTCGATCCCAGCCAGATGTTCAAGCATCACCGGCAGCTGGCGAAGACCCCATCGATTGAACTCGGCCACCACCGCAGACGCAGCCGACCCGGTGGTTCGCGAAGCGCTGCAATGTTCGCGCAGCACCGGTCGCTGTCCCGTCGCGGACTTTACCGGTCGACTGGCACCTACTTATCTCGCCACCGTGGATCCGCCAGGTCGCGCGGAGATGGCGGCGCATTCTTCCAGTGCTGTACGCCGCGCCACTCTCCGACTTCCAGGGCACCTTCGGCTGACGCCGCCGGACGGAGCATCCCCGTCGCGCTGCTCGTCTTCCTTCCCTTCCTGCTGCCGGCGATCGTTCCCTGCCTTGCGCGGTCGATATCCAGGCCGCTCGCCAGGCTCTCAAGGAGGCCGGAATTGATCCGGTCGTTCCAGCTCGACGATCCGATCAGAATGAACCCGCGCGTGACGGGGCTCAACACGCTGATCCGGTTCGATGTCCGGCACGAGCAGTACCATTCGCGAGGTGTCCAAGTTCGTGCCGTGAAGCGCTGCGTGCAGGACATCCTCGAAAGCGCGGATACCGTCGTTGCGTAGGCGGCCAGACCCGCCGTATCGGGGCATATTGTTCACCGACGTCAAGGATTTCTTTTCACGCCGATTGCCGAGGCCGATTCCGCCCGACGGCCTCATGGCGCGGCATGTCGGAGTACTTCGAGGAACTCGCGCGTCCCTGATCATCGAAGCGAATGGAACGGTCGACAAATTCATCGGCGACGCGATCTTCTCCTTCTGGAACGCGCCGCTCGCGGTCGCGCGGCACGAACACGCCGCCTGCGTGCACGGCGCTCGAGATGCCGCGCCGCATCGCGAGACGCACCCGCGGAACGCACGCTGGACCGACAAGTGGGCTGGCCGCCATGGCGCACCCGGTTCGGCATTCACGTGGGCAGCGCTCAGCTGCACGGTATTGCAATGTCCGGATCGTCCGACCGGATCGACTACACCGCGGTTGGCGACAACGTGAACATCGCGGCCCGCCTCGGAGGGCCTGAACAAGTACTACGGGAGCAGTATCCTCGCGAGCGGACCGATCGCGACCGTCTGTTCCGCACGAATTCCCCTGTTCGCCGCGTCGACCGCAGCCAGCCGAAGGGCGTCGGCCACCCGCTCGACATCTTCAGAACTGCTCGGCACGATCGGTTCCGACGAATTCGGTTCGCGCCGGGAATGACTAAGCTCGTCCAGGACTGGGACAAGGTCTACGAGGCGTATGGCAGCCGCGACTGGATGCGCGTCAGTGCCCTGGGCGTTTGCCGACGAGCATCCTGACGATGTGCTGGCCGGAATTTACCTCGATCGCGTTGTCGGATTTATGTTGGAACCCCGGCAGAGGGCTGGGATGGGGTTATTCACTTCAGCAAAAGTAGGAATGCCTAGCCCCTTAGCAGCGTCGAAGGTGACGCTCGCAAGGCTTGATGAGAGACATGTGGTCAGGCTCGATTTTGAGGGCCAATGCCCGCCGGATCGTGCTGTAGGAAAGGAACAGACCCGGGCGGCCATTGGGGCGCGAAAAGAAACGTGCCAATGCGCCCAGCGCGAGGTCCTTTGCCCCTGATATTGTTGTAAATAGCGGCACCCCAACCGCACTGTGACTCTTGATCTGCCCTCTGAACCCCTTCGCGTCCCTGCACCACTATTTTCTCGGTGGCCATAGATAACTCGAGCGCGGCTGCCATGGTGGCAGGTGCAGCTGATCGGTGATGCGCGGCGTCTCTACGTAGTTCACGACCCAACCGGCAGGCCGCGTGCCTTGAGTTCGGCAACAAGCAGGCGGTCGGCACCCTTTGGCAGAGCGTGATTGTTGATGTAGTCGATCTCGCGGTCATTGACGACGACGCGCGCAAGCAGTTCGGCGAGCTTTTGGGCAAAAGCTGGATAGAGGTCGGCCAATTCCTTTGCCAATTCATCGCGCACAGCCTCGGCCTTGTCATAGGCCACTTGCCGACGTGCATTCTCTTCCTGATCTTTCAACTGTGCGAGCCGCTCCCGCAATTTTCCCAAGGCCGCCTGCAATCGGTCGCGCTTGAAGGCGGCATCATCCATGCATTTGCGGGCATCCTTCAGCTCAGAGCCCGACAAGGTGGGGTCGAGGGCATGGTTGCGCGCCTGTTCGGCCTGGTCTGATGCCGATGCTGCACCGTGTTCGGTATCCTTGATCAGGGTGGCCACGTCATTCGACTTCGCGCCATCGGCAAATGCAGCCGCGATGCGAGCGTCAAGGTCGATTTGCGCAATCGCGACGGTATTCACCGATGGGTCCTCGATCTTCGCCAGCACGGATGGCGGCAGGGTTTGGTAATCGGTCATTTGCGCCACCGCTCCTGAATGGCCCGGCTATACTCCGCGTAGGCGCAGCGCGCGCGCTTCCGGACTGTCGAACGTCTGCGGTGTCGGATTGCGCCGGTTTGACGCTGCTCTTGGTCCTGACGCCAACGCTCGCTGAACTCGATTGCGGCGTATTCGCGCATAAGCAGTCGACCGATCCTGCTCGTCGTTGTCGCTGAACAGGAAGCCCGGTCGTTGCCCTGCGGGATGGCCGCGTGCCGTCGTGGATCATGCCGCGCTTCGCATCCATGAACGGCAATTCGACCATGAGCGACCTCGCCGTCGGCCAAGATGTAATCGTCATCGACCTCGCGGATCGCACCATCGCGACCGCCTGATCTTGCTGTTCATCGACACCTCCCGTCAATACATACCTGTTGAACGCTCAATTGCTCCTGTCGCTGCAGGTCCAGTATCGCTCATCGTCAGACCCAGTCGGAGCGATGTGTCTTAACATCCGCGTCTTCGCCAGCATCGCGCTCACGCCAGCTAACAACGTTGGCGATCTCGTCGTGACCGTTCGGTGCATGGTCGATGCTGTCGCGACCGCCGCGCGCCGTCCGGCGTTCGAGACCGACGATTTGCTGGATCAGCCGAGGCTGATCGACAAGCTCGACCAGCTTGACTGGTCAGCAGCGGCAGGAAGGCGACGTAGAGATCGCTCTTCGCCACTTGCTCGCGACCTCGTAGCTGATGCCTGCCTTGCGAAATGGTTCGCGCGACCATTCACCGGCGTAGCGATCACCGGTCGACCGTTGTTGATGCGGTACAGCTTCGAGACACTGCCGCGAACTGCTCGACCACGCGACGCCGGCGAGAACGGCGGCTTGCGTTCTGAGCACGCGGTCGATCACGACCTTGTCGGCCTTGCGTGCGCAATCGCGAGCGTCATGCGGTCGTCGAGCCACCGCTCGGATCGACGAAGGCCCGGTAGCGGCATCCGCTCAGCGGAGGACGCGCCTGCGATGCCTGTGCTGCGACGCAGCGTTCGACCTCGTCCAGTTTGATGAAGCACTCGATGTCCGACCTCGAAACTGCCGCGCCGTATTCGGCGGCTGCGTGGCGGGTCGCGCCCATTGCTTGATCGCACATGCTGAAGGGCAATTTGGAAAGGTGGTGCAGCACGGCAAGCGCGCCGCTCGATCGTGAAAAACATGCTGCTGCATTCGCGCGAGGGGGCGGGCGAGCACCGGCCTGTTGATGTCAACGCTCGTCGAGAAAGCCTCAATCTCGCTTATCACGGAGCGCGGGCCGAAAAGCCAGTTTCAACATCACCCTGAAGCGGTCCTTTGATCCGGAAACCGGCGAGATCGACGTGTTTCCCCCTGGACGTGCAGTTTTCCGCATCCAGCTTTCTTGAACGGGCTCTTAAATCGGCGAGTACTTTTGAATTTGATTTCCAACGGCTTCTACGCGGCGGCAAGCGTAAAGGCCACAGACCGCGATGATTGTGAGGCCCACCCTTGCCGCCACGACCAAAGACCCTCGGCGACAGCGTGGAGATCAGGATCGTGACAGCGGTAGCGGCATTCCGCCAGGTGAAGGAAAGATGTTCAATCCCTTCTTTACGACCAAGCCCGCCGGCGAAGGAACGGGTCTTGGTCTCTCGTTGAGCCACGACATTGTCGTCAAGCAGCACGCCGGATCGATCGAGGTCGATACACCAGGCCCGGCGAATTTACCGAGTTCAAGGTCATTCTTCCGCGCACGGCAGCCACGAGCAAAGCAGGGGCAGACAAATGAGCTTGCTTATTCTTGTTGTTGACGACGAACCCGATGTTGAGGCGCTGTTTCGCCAGCAATTCAGACGCGACATCCGCGACGGCCGCTTCACGATGGATTTTGCGCAATCGGCAGACAGCGCACTTAAACTGATCAGTGACGCGGCGGGGGCATCATTGATCCTGATCCTTTCCGACATCAACATGCCTGGAATGACTGGTCTTGAACTATTGCCGAAGGCCAAGGCAGCGCGACCGGACGTCCCAGTCATCATGATCACGGCCTATGGCGACGACAGTACGAGGCGGAAAGCCCTGGAAGGCGGTGCCGAGGCACTCCTGACAAAGCCCATCGATTTTGTCGCGCTTCGCAGCGAGATCGACAAGCCGCGTCGCAGGGGCCGGGGGCCGAGGGTCGCGGTAGGGACGAGGATTGCTCCTCGCCCCCGCACAGATCCCGGCGTGCGCTGCTAACGCACCGGGCTCCTCCCTCGGGTTCTGGCGTCGAAGCGGTGACAAGGCAGCGGGTGTATGGTTCTGATTGGCGGAAAGAAGCGGGCGACGAACTGGATGAACCTCTCCCAGCTGAGGCGTGCCGTTTGGCTGCGTCGCTTGAGCGATGCGAGCCAGAGCCGCTTCACCTTGTTGAAGAACCACCACAGGCTCGGGTGGTTACCCGAGACTGCGAAGTAGTTCAGATGCCCTTTCAGCATCTGTTTCACCCAAGCACCGGTTTTCGCGATGGGGTCGTGCATCATCCTGCGCAACTCGATCTTGATCGCCAGCAGCTTGGCTCGCATCCGTTTCTTGATCGTCTTGCGCCCGATGACGAAGGTGCCCCATTTGCGTGATCGCGTGCAGAAGTGCGTGAAGCCGAGGAAGTCGAAAGTTTCAGGCTTCCCCTCTCCAAGGTTCGCACGTTGCTTGGCCGCGTGGCGGCCAAAGCGGATCAGCCGGGTTTTGTCCGGGTGCAACGCCAGTTCGAACTTGCGCAGCCGTTCCTTGAGATCGCTCAAGGAACGCCCGTGCCTCGTGCTCGTGCTGAAAGCCGACGATGGTGTCGTCCGCGTAGCGGGCGACGATCATATCGCCCGACGCCTTGGTCAGGCGCCAGCGGTGGACCCATAGATCGAACACGTAGTGCAGGTAGACGTTCGCCAGAATCGGTGAGATCACCGCGCCTTGCGGAGCGCCGCATACGCCACGTGTTCTGCGTCCATCTTCGACAGTGCCGACCTTCAGCCATTTTGCAATGAGGCGCAGGATGCGCTTGTCCGCCATCCGGTGCTCGAGGAAACGGATAATCCACGAGTGGGCCATGGCATCGAAAAAGCCCGGATATCCGCGTCGAGCACCCAGTTCACTTGCTTCCTGAGAATGCCGGCGTGGAGGGCGTCCAGCGTGTCGTGCTGGCCGCGATCCGGCCGGAATCCGTAGGAGAACCCGAGGAAGTCTTCCTCGTAGATTGCTTCGAGAACCGTCGCGACCGCCTGTTGGACGATTTTGTCCTCCAGGCACAGAATGCTCAGCGGTCGTTTCGAGCCATCAGCCTTCGGAATGTAGGTACGTCTGGCTGGACGCGCTCGGTAACTGCCCCGGTGCACCTTGTCGTGCAGGTCCTCTAGCTTCTCTTCGAGGTTCTCTCCGTAGGTCTGCCACGTCACGCCGTCGATGCCCGGCGCGGAGTCCCGTTCAAGCGAATGGTAGCTTCGCTTCAGGAGATCGATGGTGATGTGATGCAGCAGCGCAGTGAACCGTACACTCTTGCTCTGTCGCGCCGCTCGGCGCACGGCGATGAGTCCGTTCGACGCGTTGTCCCGGCGCAGTGTCCGGGCCGCGGCCGTCTCGCCGCCGTTCCCCTTGGGCGGGGTCCTTCCCTCCACGGCCTCCGCCGAGGGCAAGCCCTCTTTGTTCGGCCGCTTCTCGGGTGTCGGGTCGGAGGAGGCGCGCTCGATTGCTCTTGCGCTGGCCTCCGTCCGCCGCACAAACTGGACGTGCAGTTTTCCCGCATCCAGCTTTCATGAACGGGCTCTTGCGGCCTGAAGCGAAGGGATCAGTGAGACCAGCCCGACCAGCTTGAACTCTGTGCGCAGCCGTGCGGTCGGATATTCCTTCCAGGCTGCGTTCCGCCACCGCTTGGCGCGGTGCGACCAGAGCCTTCGGATGATCCAGCCATCCAGCTGATGGAAGCGCTTTCTGACATGGGAGCGACAGTAGTAGTTTCCCCATCCTCGGATGATCGGGTTGATCGTCTCGATCAATTCGCCCAGACGCAGAGGTATCCGCCTCATGGTCAAGGCCCTGATCTGATCCTTGAATCGGTCCACCGACTTCTGTGTGGGAATGGCATAGAGATTCTGCCGGTTCAGTTTGGATTTGATCCGGTCGCGGGTCAGCTTAAGTCGAGCTTTCCCACGCTGGATTTTAAATCCCAGGAACTCGAAGCCGTGCGCGATGTGAACGATCCGGGTTTTCTCCCGGTTGAGCGTCACACCAAGCGTTTCGAGAATCCTTCCTGCTCGCGCCAAGGCGTGTTCCGCCTCCGCTCGAGTCCGACAGGTCACAACCCAGTCATCCGCCCAGCGTGTGAGCCGGTACCCTTTTGCCTCATCTCCTTGTCAAAGGGAGTCAGCAGGATATTGCTCAACAAAGGTGAGATGACTCCCCCTTGCGGGGTTCCCCGTGGAGTCTCGAACCGCTGACCCTTTGCCTCGTAGCCCGCCTTCAGCATCTGTTGAATGAGCTTCAACACGCCGCTGTCGGCGATTTGCTTTCCGAGGAGAGCCATGAGTTTCTCGTGATCCACGGACCCAAAGTAGTCTTTCAGGTCCGCATCCACGATCCACTCGTTCCCAGCCTCCACTTCGCGCCAGATTTTGGCCAGGGCATCAGCGGTCTTGCGACCCTTGCGATACCCAAAGCTGCTCGGATCAAAGACCTTCTCAAAGATCGGCTCCAGGCGGTTGACCAGCGCCTGCTGGCAAACCCGGTCATAGACCGAAGGTATGCCGAGAGGTCTTGTCTTGCCGGGAGCCCCTCTTTTCGGGATCTCCAGTCGTCGCACGGCTTGCGGCCGATAGGTCTTCTCTCGGAGTTCGCGATGGAGCCGGTCCAGATCTGCATCCAGCTCGGCCTCAAATTCTCCAATCGTCACCCCATCCGTGCCGCCTGCACCCTGATTGGCGCGAACGCGCTCCCACGCAAGCTTCAAGTTCTTGCGTGAGTAGACTTTGTCCACCAGAGAGTGGACCTTCTGCTTCTGACCTTCGAGCACCAGATGATCGGACAGTCTCCTGGAAGCGTGACGTTCGGGTTTTTCACAAAGGGAACTTTCCATCTTCACGCTCCTTTCTCATCCATCTCGACGCATCCTGGCTCGATCCGTTCACGAACGTCCTTCCCCGGACCACTCTCGATCCGCCGTTTCCGGTCACGCGAGTTATTCGTCTCGCGCTTCAGGTACTATTCCGTTCTCCGACTCCTGCATGGGCTTCGCGCCCCGCTTCGCTTACGCTTATAGGGTTGCTTACCCGGCTTGGCAGGCCGGGACCTATGCAGGTCTCCTGGGGTCACGCATGAGTCTTCCGTATCGTGCCGTCAGCAAACACCTTGGTTCGATGGGTGAATGAGTAACGCCTTCGCCCCCATAGTGCGGGCTCGACCTTTCCCCATCTTTGGCCGACCTGTTCATCGTCGGGGTGGCCCCCATTGATTACGGCCCGATACTTCTCCTCAAACCCTTCGGATTCCGGATCGCTCCGGACACCCTGTCTTCCAACGGCTTTCGCCGCTGGCTGGCGAGGCATTACCCCCACCTTTGGATACGGCGCTCCTCATTCGAGCGCCGGAGGGACTTGAACCCTCCTGACTCATGCGCTGCCAGCGCACACTATGACCCCGTCCGAATTCTCATCCGCGTGCATGTTCATCGTTCGGCTGTTGCCTTCATGAACCGGCCCGGCTTGCCTGTCCGGACACGGATGAGACTTCCCAGGTTCCGTGCAAAGAACTTCTCCACGTGCACAAGGTCTCCGACTGCGCGAGGTTCTTCCCATGCAAGCCATTCGCCATGGGACGATGTTGCCTTCTCTTCAACGGAATGAGATCGGCACCTCGGAATTAGACCCGTTTCGCAGCTCAATACTTGGCCCGTGGTCTCCCCTGTGAACGCTTCACGTCGGCCCTCGCGGGACGCCGCGCATCACTCGGGGTGAGCTATCGCTAAATTTTGGTGACGGCCGGGCCGGTCAGGCGGCGGCGGTTATGGGCTGACGGCCAGTCGGCTTGGCGATGACCTCGATCCCGTCGTTGAATGTCACACCGAGAACGAGTTTTGGCAACTGGTTGTGGCCATCGAGACGACGCCAGCTTTTCTGCGCGGCCTCGAGCAGTTTGAAGACCATTGCGAGCGCCGTCCTGTTGGACAGGCACCCCTTCGATCGGATGGTGCGGTGGCGCACGGTAGCGAAGGTGCTTTCAATGGGATTGGTCGTCCGCAGGTGCTTCCAGTGCTCGGCGGGGAAGTCGTAGAACGCCAGTAGCGTGTCCCGATCCTTGCCCAGGCAGTCGGCCGCCTTCTCATATTTGGGCGTGTAGCTCTCGACGAAGGCGTCGAACGCCAGCTCGGCGGCGGCCTTGGTTTCGGCCATCCAGATCTCCTGCAACGCGCGTTTGGCCTTCGGCTGCTGGCTCTTCGGCAACTTGGCGATCACGTTCGCGGTCTTGTGCACCCAGCAGCGCTGCTCACGCGTTTTCGGCCAGACCTCACCGGCGGCCTTCCAGAACCCGAGTGCGCCATCGGCGATGGCGAGCTGCGGCGGCACGTCGAGCCCGCGCCGCTTCAGGTCGAGCAGCAGATCGCGCCAGTCTTGCGCGCTCTCGCGGGCGCCATCGGTGAAGCCGACCAGTTCCTTGCGGCCTTCCGGCGTCGCGCCGATCAGCACCAGGATGCACTGCTTTTCGTCTTCGAGGCGTGCCTGGAGATGGATGCCATCGGCCCAGATGTAGACGTAGCGCTTCGCCGACAGATCGCGCCTCTGCCACGCGGTGTGTTCGTCAAACCAACCGTCCTTCAGGCGGCCGATGGCGGATGCCGACAACCCGGCAGCATCCTTGCCGAGCAGCGCTGCCAGAGCCTCGGAGAAGTCGCCGGTGGAGATACCCTTCAGGTAAAGGATCGGAAGCAGCGTCTCGATCGATTTCGAGCGGCGCATGTAGGGCGGCAGGATCGACGGAGAGAACCGGATGCGGTCGGGGTCGGCAGCGTCCGCCTCGCGATCGCGTACACGCGGCTGGCGGACGGCGACCGGACCGATACCGGTCATCACCTCGCGTTCCGGCAGGTGACCGTGGCGCACGACGCGCTGGTGACCGTCCGCTGTCTTCAAATCGGCATGTTTGCCAAGAAAGTCCGCGACCTCGGCCTCGACCGCTTGGGCCAACAGCGCACGCGCCCCATTGCGCAAAATTTCGGTGAGTTGATCGTCGACGTTTCCTGGCTGAATCAGCTTGATGATGTTATCTTTGGACACGGCATATCGCTCCTTCGGTGGAGAAGTGGAGGCGTTAAGCACCCCCACGATATGCCGCCTTCCCGATTCCCGCCGTCACCAACTTTCAGCGATAGCTCGGCCCAGCGTACGTATTACCACTACGAGGGATCGCTCACGACACCGCCGTGCAGTGAGACGGTCGACTGGATCGTACTTACTCAGCCGATCGAGGTGGACGAAGACGATATCGCACGCTTCGCCGAGCTGTACCCAATGAACGCACGTCCGGTACAGAACCGCGACCGGCGCTTCATTCTCAGTTCTGGCCCACGATGAAGACATAGAGGGCGAGGCGCCGATCTGTTCGCTTAAGCAAGGTTCAGTCGGTTGACCAACGGATGCGCCTTGGAATGCGGTGTCGGCTTTCGCCAACTGCGGACGTGCCGTCACTTTGCATTCCGTGAGTTGCGTAGCTCAACACCGCATTAGGCGCATCCGTGGTCAACAAACTGAACACCGCTGCTTTGGCTAGTATGAAGCGCCGGTCGCAATTCTGGCGTCTCGTGGGCAGCTCGGCAGGCGTGCGTGTGGCTTCGTCCTCGATCCGGCTGGTATGCGTCAGTCGACATCCTTTACGGCGTGCTGATCCCAGTGACGACGACCATCAACGGGCCGGGCGGCGGGAAGGTAATAAGTGAGTGCCAGTACTCCTTCTCGCCGTATCTATGTATCATCAAGCTGTCAGCAGTGCGATTACATCGCGACGCCGGGTACGAAGCATGCCGATTTGAGTCTAGCGCGCCGTGCTGCCGCCACCAGGCGTGATGTCGACTCGGTATAATCCGCCAGCACGTATTTCGCGGCGACGCTGCGTGACCTCGTGCTCTCTCCGTCGTCCTGCCGCTTCATGCGCCGCTCGAAGGACATAACTCGATCCTACTCGGCGACGGCTCTGGCGCTACTCATTGAAGGATGCTGCCGAGTATCGGCCGCCTGGTGTTAACCGCGTGAGCAAAGGCGCGCCGATCTGGTGATGTCCAGGCGCGCTTTGTGCGTCTGTGCTGGCTGAAACGACTTCGCCGTGGCCCACAGCGCGCGTGCGCGATCTTCGACGCGCCGGGCTCGCATGCCGCAGCTTCGACAAACAAATATTTAGCTGGAGCACGGGCAATGTCGCCAAGTTGCAGCCAGCGGCCGAGAAATTGCGCCCGTCTGGATGGCCGAATAAGGCTTTTTGCGCCCGTCGAGCTACGCATGAAATATGAGGCGACCGACTGCTGGAGCGGAAGCATTCACGACGTGTACCTGCGGATCCCAGCCTTCTGCAAGTGCCTCCGATCGAGCCAGCGGATCGAACGCGCGGAGAGCTGGCGTGCCTCGGCCGCAACCAGAGCTTCGTTCTGTGTGTTTGATCGGATCGGGTGGTGATCGTATAACCACCTGCGGCTGTCTCATCGCAAAGACGTAGCTCGCGGTACGGCGTCCCCGCGAAGGCTGGCGGCGCGTCACCGAAGTAGATGGCATTCCGTTGAAGGCGAAGCATCTCCCATGGCGAGAATGGCGCATGTACGCGAACCTGGGAGTCATCCGTGTCCGGACGGACGGCAACAACCGAACGACGAACAGCTGCACGCGGTCGCTGGTGTGCGCTGGGCGCGCATGGTCAGGGGTTCCAAATCGTGGCATGGGGTGATCGAAGGGTTTGAAGGCGGGCCGTAATCGGCGGGGCCACCCCGACGGCAGATGTTATGGCGAGCCTCGCCCATCAGGCGTCTAACTGTTATTTTTGGCTACATGCGTGACTAGAAGGCCATGGAGTCACGACGCCAAACTAACATAAGCATTTATCAAAGGGGATCGAAGGGCAGGCGAGGACAGTAGCCTAAGGCTGGCAGTGTGGAGGCTGTCTCGACTCGGAATGTCAAAACAGTCCTTTCTCTGATGGACCTCTACTCACGCAAGAGCTGAGCGTGGTGTGTAATCAGGTGCGAGCATGGCTCAGTGAGGCCGGCGGAACCGACCTCCATCTGGCTCAATAGGCCTGCGGGAGATCCCAACCACGTAGAGACAAGCCTCACTCGACTGCAACTCGGTCTATGGCCGGTTTGCCGGCAGGCGCTGGTCGCAGGTCGAGGAAATGAGTCGAGCGGCTTTGGCGCAGGAGTCTGGAGTGCTGATGCCATGGCTCTCCTCGGCGTCGCCGACACGCATGTTGGCTCGTTTGAGATGTGAGCAGGCTACAATAAAGCGGTTCGAGACTCCGGAAGAAGCGCTGTTGAGCAATATCCTGCTGTTCAACGACGGGAGATAGCCGGCTCCTTTGGGCGCGGACTCGGCAGGCGGGAATTTTTTGGCACGAGCAAGCGTGGCAGAGACCGGATCGTCAGCGCGCACGGCTCAGTTTCTGGATTTAAAATCCCGGCAGTGGAAAAACTCATTTAAGCGACCCGCGACCGGATCAAATCAAACTGAACCGGCAGATCTCATGCCATTCCCTACACGAGTCGATAAGAATGGATCGGGAGCGCCTGATGCGTCTGGGCTAGTGTCGAGACGATCAAACCGTCATCCGAGGAGAAATACGCGATGGCACCATGTCAGTAAATCGGCACGGATGTAAATCGAAGGCTGCGGTCTTACCGCGCCAGGCGATGGCGGGGCAGCAGATAATCGACCGCGCGACTGCGCAGTGAATCAGGGCTGGTCGCGATCCCTTCAAACTCGGGCGACCCGTCGAAAGCTGGATGGGCGCGTCCATTACGGCGGACGGTACCAAACTGACGCACTCAGCTGAAACTTGATGAAGAGAAACGCCAGTGAGGAAGGGCCGCCCAGAGCATTTAGCGGCGTGACATGCGCCGAATATCGTGGAGAATTCACGTTCGCTGCGCTTTTTAACGCATCATCGCAAATCACTAGCGGAACACCTCGCTTGAACGGTTTCCGCGCCGGGCATCATTTTGATGAGCGAGCCGAAGTCGAAGAAGATGAAGGACCTGCACGACAGGTGCTGAAAACGTTACGTATTCACTGCCTTCGAAGGTGATGGCTGTATGGGCAAAATGGTTCGACAGACGTCGCGACTGGTCGGCGCATCTACGAGGAAGATCTCATTCCCGGCCGGGGCGCGCCCGACCAGCACGATGCGCTGGACGCCCTCCCGCGCCGTTCCATCGGGGCTAATGGCGATGGTGTTCCTCGGCACCAGTCGCGAACAGCGCATCTGCTCGTGCAAATGGCGAGGAAGTCGCGAACTGCACCGATATCGCGCTCCGCAAAGTACGGTGATCGTTCTGGCAGACGTCTACGCTGCCGCTGGCGAGCGCGATCGTCGTCCGCTGCGCCCGGACGGCTTTCAACGCACGAGCGCGGGCGCGAGACTCATGACGATCTCAGAACAATGCGCAACATTGCGCAGCTGTCCGCTTGGCCTGCGCGGCAGCGTGCGGAGATTGCGGAGAGGCTTCTTTCTCGGCTTCACACTCACGTGCAGATGTTTTCGTCGTCGGCGTTGATCAGAGGCAGTTGCGTGTGGCGATCAGGTCGGCTGCGCGAGATATGCGTTTATCGCGAAGGCTACGGTGTGAAGAGCATCTGTACTCACTTTGATCTCGGTGGCTGCGATCTATGGTGGTTCCTTCAACTGGGTAGTCATTGAGTTCGTTGCCCTTCCGCCAATCACCACACCCATTGCGCTGTTTCGCGCGCCAGAACAGGAGAGCCTGCGAGGGCGAGCTTCGTCTACGACCCTCGACCTGCTTTATCGATACGACTGTCGATCGCGGCGATGGGCGCTGATCAGTCGAGCGCCGCCTTCGAGCTCACTATAAACGCCGTCGTCGCCATAGGCCGCGGGCATGACAGACGCATCGACAACTGTTCCAAGTTCGTTCAGTGTTGATCGAAGATCGGGATCATGTTGCCGTCGCGATCGGTTAAATTCGCCAGATAACGCCGATTGGGCAGATCATCGTGGCGTGGAATACGTCTGTGCTGACGAAAACAACATCGTCTTGGCACCTTCTTTCGTGACAGTGCGGAAAGTGACAGTGAGCTCGACGGCGCCGGAGCGTGTCGACCTCGATCAGATGTGACCACTGCCCTGATGAACCAGGTAGGATTCGCTCGCCGGCAGTGTCATGAAGAAGGATTAATTTGTCTTTTTCCTTCGCACTCGGGCCAACTCTGTGCCCATCATGGATCGGATCTCCACTTTGTCATGTGGCGAAGAATGAATCGCCCGGCAAATCGCGTCTGCATGAGCGCACGCTCAGATCAAATCACGTAATCAATCGCGATTGCCGTTCATGTTTCGTCCAGGGGCGACTCAGCTCAGTGTTGAGATCGGCCGCGCTCAGTGATCTTGGACTGTCAGTCAACAAACCCGCCCTCGCCTGTCTGCATGTTTTCGTCGGCACGCTGCCGTGCTGCACCTTTCCAAAACCAGCCCTTCAGCATGTGCGATCAGGCAATGGGTGACCCGGCACGCTCAGTTCGGGTCGGACATCGCGAGGCAGCTGGGTCTCACGAATCAGCGCGTCCTCCGCTGGGCAGCCGCCGCTACCTTTCGTCGTCGAGCGCGATGACGCTGGCGATACCGGAAGACCGGTAAAGATATAGTCGACCGCGTGATCAGCGCAAGCCACTACCGGCATCGTGGTGGCAGTTGCAGGCGTGCTCGCTGCGTCAACGTCACCGGGACTCATGCCAGTGTGAGCTAAATCGCCGATGTTGCGGCAAACTGATCTTTGTTGCTCGCAATTCGGCGTCAGCCGCACTGATCCCTGAGGCTCGAACACCGAGAGACGGCGCGAGATGTCGCAGCATGCGACGTCTCAATGCTGTTGCTGATCGATGGAACTAACTCGACTGGAGTGCGCGTTGAGCAGCGAGCTGAGGATACTGGAAACGGTGGCGTTCAACTGCGTGATGGGAGGTTTCAGACACAGATCAGGGTCTGGTATCTTTGATGAGTCGTGGTCTTTTTTGCACGCTGACCATCGGCTCGGCGTGGCTGGCGAGCAGGATATGAAATGCGACAAAAACACCGCGGATCGGAAGCGCAGTGCCAGCGCCTGTGAAGGCGGTGGCGCAGGTAATGCGCCTCGATGCTGGCACGCGATCATTACCGTCGCGATTGCAAACGCTATGACGCTCGCATCACGGCTGCGCCGTGGCGCAGTCAGGCGCTGATCCAGGATACCGAACGGGAATGTGGCGTCGGGCACAGGCGGTATTTCATCGCCCTCGATCCCAGGCGTTACCGCAAATCCGGATGTGCGACCGATACAGGCGACGCTGAAGCGGGACGCTCTCAAGATCGGGAATTCGCGTCGCCGAAGTGGCTATGATGTTGAACTGTCCGCAATGTTGGCAAATGAGTTGACCATTATATGGCGCTGAAAACTCGTCGAATACTGCGCGCTGATACGAGATCGACCATCGTCGCGCGCAGGGGGCCGACTGCTCGACAGCGAACTCAGGCGCGATGGAGTGTGAACAATAACCGGGCGCCGCGCATCTGTCAGTGAACTGCCGCCGTGGCGGCACGCTCGGCCGCGAGAAATGGTGCGGGCGTTAGGTCGAACGAGCCAGCGTTGTATCGGGGGCAAGCGGAACTCAGCTGGCGCTCGTTTCTTTTCGCTGATGTTCGCTCCTGGCGTCTCATCGCGATCTTCACCGCAGACTGGGCATTTTTTGGCACAGTGAATATTGCATCGGCTACTCTGCCGATTAATATCCGACGGCGCGATCGAAATTCCGGCCGGCATCATCGGATCTTTCGTCGGCAAACCTCCAGGGCGGCGCTGCCTCGGCTTTATATACCCTCATGAACGATCCTGGACAACTGTCATTCCCGGCGCGATAAGTCGAATTCGTCGTGCCGACGGCCGTAATCCGGCGCCGGTGCGATCGCCCGGCTGAAATTCGTTCGAACAAATATCTCGAGTACCGCACTCCAGCGCTGTTCAGGCGAATGTTCACGTTGTCGCCAATGCGGTAGTAATCGATCGGTCGGACGATCCGGTGGCGGGTCGGCTGCGTCGAGGCTGCGTGCGCGTCTGGCTGGCTGTGTTCGGCATTAGATCGCCGGTGAATTGTCGACGTTCCGATTCCTCTTGATGATCGAGGCGCATTCTCCGAATCGCCGTAACCCCGGGCGGCCTCGATATGTATTGTCGCGTGTCGCTGATACGGCGCTCGGCAGACCTGACACTCAGATGTTGCATTCAGACATCGACGATCTGATCACGCGCGAGATTCGGTCGTCGACCAGGCGACTCGGCTCGATGAAGCCTGGCAATGACTGGGATGTTCGCACAGATCCCCCGGCGCGAAGTCGAGTAATCAATGGCCCTGAAGTCGCTGCGTGGCGCAGTGCTTCGCCCGTCGAGCGGCGGTTACGTGACGTGAAAGACTGCCGTCGATCCGCCGTCGAATATCTTCAGCTCGAGTCATTGATCGACGGTGTGGCTGAGATAATCGGTGGGCTCGCCGATGCCAGTATGTTGAGAGCGAGAAGTTGCTTCGGTGTTGGCTCGCGGACAGACCTCGTTAGGCATCAACCTACTGTACCGCCGTTGCCTCAGAACGCGCTGCTCCCATTTGAACATGCTCGGCATGGCTGTCGAAAGATTTCAGCTCGTTAACGATGTTCCTGGGCCCGCGTGCGGGGCCACCAGCTATCGTCCGGTATCGACCTGGTAACACCGATCATAGCCGCCATGCACGCCGCGATCTGCGGATTGTTCGAACTGGACAGACGGTGAAGTGATCACGGTAATTCAGCTGGCAAGGCTGCAGTCAGTCTGATTTGATGATCGTCGCGTGGAGGCCGTCGACTGCCGACCCAGCTGCCTTTGCGGCCTCGGCCACATAGTTGGTGGCTGGTCAACACAGAGACCATCAGAAAGTTTGGCAGTGACAAGAAAGGAGCATTCTCAGTGACCTGGGGGGATGACACGTTTCGACCTGGGGCGGGCGTCGACCGGCTCGGCTCGTCCAGCTTTGCCTGGCACTCGCTTACCTGTGGCGGCTGAGGCACAACTCAGTCACTTCACCGGGTGTGGAGCAGTTCCAAGCAGACAGCGGCCGCCCTCGCTCACCGGATACACTCTGCGGCTCAGTGTTGCCTGCCGGTTTCCGTCTCCCGGATGTGCTGAGGAAGCTCGATCATCTGTAAATGGTAAATCTGTGCGCTCATGTTCTTCCTGCATTGTTCACTGATGCTACATGTCATTACGACAGACCTCTGCGTCATCGTGAGCAGATGCTCCTCGCTCAGCCCGTTCATGGCACTGTTTTTCGCCGATGTTGGCGTTTCTCGGAGTCCATTCGATGTTGAACTGCACAGTATTTTCTCATCGGCACCGCGCCAACTCCCAACGGGGTGCGCCGCGGCATCAATCAGGTAGCTTCCAGCGCCGCAACCAGATGGTCGACGCGTCCGCGTCGTGGTCGACGCCTGCGTCGGTCGCTGCCCCGGCAAGCCAGTGATCGGCGTATCGCGACTCTCCGTCCCGGCCAGCAGTGTGCGGCGTGCAGATATCGGCCTTCGCTCCGTCACCAGCGCCAGAAGGCTGAGGCTATGTCAGCATGTCGCCGCCGGGCATTGTCAGATTTTGTGTGCCACGTCGGCGCGTCCGGCCCCGCGATATTTTTCAATCAGCGAGATAAAGGTAACCCGATAACATTTCGGCGGCAATTCAGAGGGAATCGTGAGATCTGGCGCAAAAATGGCGCGATCGACAACTCCCAATCATTCACGCCGCAGATCCCTGTCGATCGCCCGGCGGATGCCGTGGGAATCGTCGAGTATGTTCTGCGGCTGGCTGTAGGGCAATGCCGGCAACTATCCGTCCTCGACCGCTGGCAGTCTTGGTCAGCCTGCGCTCGACTAAGTTGTGTGAGCCGCAGGCCTGGTGGCGGCTGTCGATGCGCAGGCAAGATATCGCCGTAGCCGATGTTGTCGGCGAAGCGTGTTGAGCTCGTGCTGCTGCGCTGATGACGAAAGCAAGCAACGGATGGCGAGCGATGCAGACGCGCCCGTCCCGACCTGTGCCGATGCTTACAGCGCGTACCATGCGAGGAGTCTTCACCGAGACGGCTGGCGCGATGATCTTGAACCTCCACCGGAATCGGTTGATCCAGTTGTTCGCGGCCCAGAGCAGATCAATCGCCGCTCGTGAGCATCTGGATGCTGGAACTGATGGACAACATCGCCGATCTGTGCCGGCGGGACATCTGCTCGTGGTACCCGCCATCGGGACGCCGCGATCAGAGAACTATGATATCGTGCTGCTGAAGATCCCCGCGACCCTCGACGTCCACTGAAATGAGTACCGTCGGGCGGGTCATCTGATTACGCCGGTGTCATATCGGATAATCAGCCGCGAACTGCGTCATGTCCGACCGGGGAAATGACAGGAAATCCCGGATGAACAAAGACCGGGCCATCGGGAACAACCTCGGACGTTTTCCGTGCCCGACAGTCAGTCGGCAAAGGACGGTTTGGCGCGGCGCCCATCGATCGTCTTGGCGCGCAAAGCTGAGGGCAACGAGCGGCCGCTCAGCGAGTTCTTTAGCGAATACTTAATCCTCTTGGCAAGGCGACGGCGGGCGACCAGGCGAGCCCCAAGTCGTGGTCGGCAAGTGAGCCGAATGGCGTCGTGCGCAGCCCCGACATCGCGTGCTGGTGTCGGGGTTGGACGCTTGCGAGTGGCAATTAGCTGCGCTGGGCTTGTTCGGCAGTGTAACCAGACAGTCAGATATTCTGCAGAACAAGATGAATTGCACCAATGAGCAGGGCTGCTTTCGGCGCCGCGCGCAATATCTCATCCATCGAGGCGTTCGGCGGCGACGACTCCGCCATATCTGGAAATCAGTAAATATGGCGATCCCCGCTCCGGTCGGCTGCGATCACCTTATGCTCAGCATATGCGCTCAGGCCAATGTTGGCGGCGAGGCCGGAATTCGACAAAACACGCATCTGCTCTGCCGGAGTGATGTTGGGGTCGCCAGGCGGGTGCTTGTCATCGCTTTGCGTCACCGGGCGCGGCGTGACGGGCTGGCATTGGACATCTCTGCCGATGGAATAGGCGAGGGTGACAGAGCTCGGCCTGGGCTGTGGTATCGTGAATATGATGCGTCTGACCGCGTGGCCCGTATTCGCGCGCGACGCGTTAATCCCGCAGTTCACATTCCCTGTGATCGCGCCAGCGGTGCTGCGTTCCTCTTCGCTCACAGGAACCGACGACCCGATTCGCGTTGATCGTGCGCCATCGATCTGGCGTTTAAAGCGCAGCTACCTTCGACTGAGCGGCGACGGCGATCTACGGTCACTTCCGCCTGCGATGAGTCGCCTGTCCACGGCAGGCATCCCGGCGTGCGACAGGCCAAAGTCAGCGCAAGGTTTCACGTGACGCGGCACGCGTCGCTGGATGCGCCTTTACCGCGGCTCAAGCGGTGACCGCCAACGGAAGACGTCATTCCACATACGCAAATCGATGCGTGGCGTGGATATCGCGTCATACTGCGCGCGTGGCAACCTGACGCGCTGGCCCCGTACGACGACCCGATGAGTACCTCGGTCGGCGCCACCGCCGGGCCTGCATGCGGCAGCCCAACAGCAGCCGACTGCTCGTGCGTACCGTCGACCCGTCGGCTGAACATGCTGGCACGTGTGGGCATGCCGCCGCGCTCCAACGAGAACGACTGAACCTGTCGCGGTGGCCGAGGTCAGTTTGTATTTGAGCAAGCTGATCGCGCTGGATGAGTAAAAAGCGTAAAGACTGGTTTAACGCTCGTATTCGAGACGATGTTGACATCCACCGCTGACCGTTCTGCCAGTAGCGACAAAGTCAGGAGACGAGAAGTCGCATTGAGGCCGGGAAATTCTCCAGCGGCAATATGGCGTTCACAGCGGGACAGATCAACTGCCCGGGATGTGCATGTCGGGTACTGTGGTGGCCACGATGAAGACAGGCAAACGCGACTCGCGCAGGCTGACGCAATGAAACCGCCACCCAAGACAGCGCCCTTCTTCCGGGCTCGGCCTCTACCCGCAATAAAATCGTCGACCTCGATGCAACAATCTCCCCAGACGCTCAGCCCCGCTGGTAATGAGCAACCACGCCGACAACCGCCGCGGCGGCAGCGCCCGAACCGCAGCAGCAGAAACGCGAGCGCCAACCATGCGCCAGACGCGGCAGCCACCAATGCGGTAATGACACTCGCAACTTATAGGCGCAAGTGTGCGCAACCTACCAGGCGTGCACCGGTGTTTACTTCTTAGGCGCGTGGGCGTAATGAACGCGCCACCACCAGATCGCCAGCGTGGCGGAGATGGCGGCAACTCCTCGGACATAGCCAGCGCCTGCACCGATGCTGCGCCCGAATCTTACACCAGTATCATGTGAATGTCGCCGATCAATCGATGTCCGCGTAAGCTGCCCGGGCATCAAGCACTGACCAGTCAGGGCCATCGGCGCAGGCGCTGCAATTTCGCGCGCGACAATCGGGGGTAGCGGCTGAGAACATGCGTCATGGCAGCTCGTGCGGGCCGCCGCTTTGAGGCAGTCCCCGCGGCATCGTGCATGCACGACAGCGGCACCTGACTGCGCTTCGCATCGCTTCGGCACGATCTCTTGCAGCACCGGCGGCATGCCGCGGCTCTGTATAACGCGCGTGCGTTGCTTTCATCCGTCCCGCGCTATTCTGCGCCTTGGCCGAAATCGACGACGACCTCTTTAATGGCGGCCTGGCGACGAACCTTCCCGGGATCCCGGCGCTCGACTGTACCGCACCGCCTGTCGTGCCCTCTGATTCCGCCCGTGGCGAGCGCGCCCAGGCTGGGCGTCTGACCCAGCATCGGCGTTTCAACTGCGCGGCCCAAATCGCCGGCAGCGGACCGCTCGGGCTGACAGCGGCCACGATTTCAGCCCTCGGCTATGGGTCTACTGTACCGTGCTTTACTCGCCCATGGTCTCAGCGCCGCGCGCGGCACGATCCCGACGGCACCACCGCCTATGGCGGGCGCGCCGCCGGCGCATGTCGCCGAGCGCAGACAAGGGCGCGGAATCGCTGCCCGCGTCGCATGGCGCGAATACGCCTTCGACCACCGGCGGCGGCGAGGTGCCGCTGTTGGCTCGACGGCGCGACTCTCGGCACTTGGACATCGATGAACATGACGGCCAGTTCCGCTGGCCGTGGGCGCTGCTCAACCGCGACGCCCGATCTGGCGGCGACCGACACGCCGTCGCCTGCTGCAGCAACTCATTCCGCCCCCTCATCACCGTCGCCTGTCACGACGCCGGGAACACAAGCTCGCCAGAAATCGGTGATGCAATGCCGGCGCAAAAACCACGCCGCCGCGTGCGGCGATCGGGAATGCCCAGATCTCCGCGGTCGCGAAATGGTGCGGCCGCGCCGTCTTAGAATCTGTGTCGAGAAACGCTCAATTCGGCCGCGTCTTGGGCGGCGTCGACTTGTTGTCGAAGCTGGTCGAGAAGTCCGTACATATGATAAGTTGCCCCGGTGCGAAAGCGGTTATCGGTGGCAACGTATGCTGGCGGCAGATCTCATCCGACTCAGCCGAGGCGACTATTATTGACCGGTGGTGATCGTCCTTATCGCTACGTATTAATTGCCTTCGCCAGAATTCCATCACGCCCTGGCACGCGGCGGCCAAGCGCAAAACGGCACGCGCCGGCGCGCGTCGGCGCGTGCCGAGCAACGCCGGATGCCGCCTGCCAGCCTGAAGCCCAGCCGGAACTCGCGGTCACCGCCGGACGGATTGCGAGGTCGAGTACGATGTCGGCGTCTGCTGCCGCCGGTCATCGCGATCCTCCGATCGCGGATTGCAACGAGTCGCCGTCGGCCACTCGCGAAGCCGGCTCCTCCTCGACAACGCCTCCGCGACGCCAGCCGCTGGCAACTGAGCGCCATCGATGTGATCCAGGACCATCAGGCGCCTCCACCATCCTCTCCGTCTCGGCGCCGACAGCAACGCCGCGGCAGACAGTCGGGCAGCGGCATCAGCGGAAGTCCAGCAGGCCTCAACAATTACGGCACCATTCCGCCGTTACGCCGACGCCCGAATGACAGCCGGTGCACCCTCGTGCGCTTAGCTCGCGCGCCGCCGGCAGCGCCGGCGCGACGCGCCCGACAGGAACCGGCGTGCGATCGCCGAGCGCGACGATCACCGCAAATATTGCGACAATTGCCACGCTCGGCGTCCACCGCATATCCGGCGGCCGGAAATCCGTACGCCCGCCATTAATTGCGGCAATGTGCCGGCCATACGGCGCCATTGCGTCGATTGACACCATCAAAAGAGGACGAACTGCCCGGATCACCCAGTACCGCATGCATATTTGCCGTCGTGATGACCTTGCACCCGGGCCGTCGGGTCATCGGCGGGTCCTCCAACCAGGAAGGCGCCGGTTCTTCACCGACACCGGCGCGTCGCTGGCCGGGTGCGAGAGCCCTGCTGAACAACTCGTCGAAACTGGCCCGGCACCGCCAACGAAGCTCAAGGCCGCTGGGCAGCGACGTCGCGCCGGGGTATGATCGGATGGCTTTCCGAGCAAGCCACCGCGGCGTGAACCTCAGGCTGACGATTTGGCTACCTCGTGGTTGGCGTGAGACCCTCCTGCGGAGTAAAAGGCGGTAGCTGGCGCTCGCGAACCTCGACGAGACGAGGTAGTGAACTGCTGCGTAAACTCCGTCATGGTGAACGGCCCTGATCAGCAAAGCCGCTCGATCAATGGCTTCCGTACCCGCCCAGCGGTGGCCGAGATGAACCCCGGCTCGACAGCCGGCTCAGGGCGTCGCGAGTGCCGGCCGCCGGCGCCATCGCCGGCGGCACCGGCGACATCCAGGCCCAGTACCATATCGGCGAACGTCTCGACGCTGGCGCGGGTAATCGGTTCGCGGATCTTCAGTTTATGTAAGGCACGCCGGCGTGATATGGCCTCCGGCCAAAACGGTAATGGCTGAATGCAACAACTGCTGCCGTGCCACCGCCGACGCCGTCGGCGCGGCGATGCGTCGTCAGAATTGAAACTCGCGAATAAGCCGGCCCGCTCCAGCAAATAGTGACAGATAACTGCGCGCCCGATATCGGGACGCCAGCTCGCCATTATTCGGCGATGACGCGTCGAATGATGTGGCAGCGACTAATGAGGCTTGGCTGGACGCCCGCCCCGGGCCTGTCGACGAAAGGTGGCAACTGGCAAATGCTTCTTCCAGAGCGAGAGACTGAAGTCATCAGCATCGAGGCTCAAGTTTGCCGTCTCGAAGGCATGAATAGGCGACGCCTTCTTCGTCGACGGCACCTGGGCCGAATGGGCGCCGCCGATCCCAAATGTCAATCAATAATAGAGGCCGGCCCACATCAACCGCCGGCGCGATCGTTAATCTGGAAGGTCAAGCCCCAGCTGCTGCTTCATGCCAGGCGTTGAACCGCGACGGTCACCCGTAATTGACTGCGCGATCTGATCGGCGATCTCGCTTACTGGAACGACTGCCCCGGTCAGTCATGCGCACGGAGAACTGGTCACCCGCCGTGAAATGCCTGTGTGCATCGGCTTG
>ERZ1370068.8719-contig-7551_pt1 | contig 94819 bp, 152 predicted proteins | sample MGYA00561227_ERZ1370068 | MGnify/ENA primary metagenome ERZ1370068 (study PRJEB38410, sample SAMEA6850437) | metagenome | study: Metagenomic assessment of the ecological functions of the soil: analysis of the soil microbiota associated with the... | reverse complement strand
GTTACGTATTGCTGTCTGCGATCGCAGTGATCGCCGCGCTGCTCGGCGGTGGCGCGCTCGTCAATGACGAGGCCGACCGACCAGTTGCCCTTCCCATCTCCTCCGGGGCGTCATGCCGAGGACGACGAACGCGAGGCCGCTCGAGCGGAGACGACGCCGGCCAGGCGTCCGCGTTCGATCTGCATCGCCATCGCGAAGGTGCACGGAGCCCTTCGACGGGCAGAGCGGCCATCTGGCCCGAGGATGCAGGGGACAGACGAAGTCGCAACTGCAGGTTTCGAAGTATTGCCCGCTGATCTGCCAGGCTGTCGTGGCCATCGGTTGCCTCGGTGCGCCGGATTATAGGGTGTGCATGTGATCCACGTCACCGATGCAATCGCGATCGACGAGCGCGAGATCGAGGAGCACTTCGTCCGCGCGTCGGCGGGCAGCCAGAACGTCAACAAGTCGCGACCGCCGTCGAGCTTCGCTTCGACGTCCGCGCGTCATCGCTCCTTCCAACGGAGGAGCGGCCGCACGCTGGCGAAAATCGCATGACCGAGGGCGTGCCGTCATCGACAGCCGCGAGCATCGCACGAGCGCAATCGGAGGCGGCGCGTCAGCGGCTCATCGACCTCATTACGCAGGCGGCGAAGAAGCCGAGGAAACGCCGGGCGACAAGCCGCACCCGCAGCGCGCGAGAAGCGGCTGGAGGGCAAGAAACTGCGAGGAAAGATGAGAACTCCGGCGCAAGCCTGCACGGACATGTAGACATGGATGGTGTGGATCAAGATTGTGGGCCATAGACGTCGTCCGTGGTGGAAAAACACGAAGACGGATCGTAGGACAGACAGCCTTACGCCGGTCCCAGCGCGCTCCAAACGCTGTCCGGCACTGGCGCGAGGAGCTTCCACCGAACGGTAATCGGTTGATTTCCTTGCCAGTCGACGAACTGCAACATCGCCGCAGTAAACGAACGGGAGCTGCACCGCCTCGGGACTGTTTCTTCTGCGCCTGACGAAAAGGTGGGCGCGATACCCGCGCCTCATCGTGGTGCCGAATGTCGAGACCGTCTGCGTTGTCCTGACGCGTTCCGGCCCTGCGACTGCCATTCGAATTCAGTCCGACTCGATGAAGCGGCCCCGGCATCGAAAAGCGGTGTCGTGCCGTGTGGCCCGACTTATCCAAGGTAACGCGCAGAAAGATGCGCCCAGGTCGTTTCACGAACCCAGCGTTCCGCAGATTGCGGTGAGGTAGAAATCGAATCCTCGAAGAGGAGCGGAGTCTCTTCACGAGAATAGCTACGCCGCGCACTGCAGCTTCGCCTCGTCGACTTCAATGGGGGCAAGTTGCCATTTCGTAGCCACCTGCTGCAAGGCCACCGCGTGGCGCACCAGGCGCGCCAGCGTCCGGGCCGAACCAACGCCTGTCGCAAGATGGCGGAAGCACGTTCTCCGGCCCCAGGCCGGCGGACCACGTTGATAGCGACTCTCACGAAGTTCGCCGAATACGGTTCGCCGTCGATGAGGACGTCTGTCCAACCCTCAGAAAGATCGTCTGGTTCTGGACCCGTCGGTAGGAACAGAATAGGTTTGCCGTTTGCGTGACTCACCTTGAGCGTCGAATAACCCGCGCTCCTGGTTCGTGCTCGGTCCAGCACTCGGTCAATCGCCATTCGGCAAGCTCGCGCACGAGCTCCTGAAGCGCGCGGCGATCTCGCGATCGACAGCGAACACGGTCGTGAAATCGTGCCGCGTTCATATGTGAGCTTAATGAAACGCCTCCGGTTCCTCTCCGACCACGCCGTAATTGGGTTCTGCTTCGAGGAGGCGAGAATCAACGCACGTCTGTCGTGTAAAGCGCTGATCCGAGATCCTCTGTCGTCCTGGTGCTTTCGCTTCTGGCGAGTGCTCATCGATACGCTCGGCCAACTCGTTTACTTCGATGGAACCACTAGGGAACTTGTCAGCATTCAGCATCGCCAGTAGCACTAGCCATCTTGTAGCTCTTGACTCATCTCGGTGGTATCGAGCGCCTCGACGAAGGATTGGTGTTGCTCGAACGCGTCGCTGGCGCTCATCGAGATCGCCTTGGACGACACGAAGCGTATCCAAGCGAGCCGGAACCGCTGACGAACTCTGCTCGTGTGGGTTGTAGCCATCCTGGTAAATCTCGGAAGCTGTGGGTCTGGATGCCAGTGCAAAGAGCTTGAAGTCGTCGTAATGGCGTTCAAGCGCATCCTCTTGGCCTCGTCGCCCGTCAGGCTGGTAGGTCTTGGAGGCATCCGGACAGCCTGGAGCTCGCGATCGTGACTTTCGCATCCGGGCGGCAACTCCTTCGGCCCCAGCTTCGTAGCCGCTCAAGCAGTGATTGAAGATTTCCCTGATCGCCCGGTGGCAAATCGAAGAGTGTCTGCGGCTTCAGTAGGGAACACGCGATGATTGCCGATGTAGTCAATAAATCAACGTGGTCAGGATGTCCCTTTGTCGGCAGCCTTCCTCAAGCCTCGGCCAAACTGCTGGAGCCAGAGAATCTCTTCGAGCCTTCGGTCGGACGCAGCATCATTACGGTATCGAGCGTCGGCAGGTCGACGCCCCCGTTGAACATGTCGACCGCGAAGACGATATCCACCTGCCGCGCGCGAGTTGAACTAGTGAGAGCAGCACGCGGCGCTGACGTCGTTCCCGCGTGGACTGCGACGGTTCGGCACGCCACGGCGACTGAAGAAATCAGCCATGAAGTCCGCGTGCCGCTGCGAAACACAGAAGCCAAGAGCGCGTTTGCCGGCGCGCTTTCGAAACCGTTCTAAAGCGCCCTTTCGGCGCGGCGCTGCGTCGCGACGGCCTCGGTTAGAGCCTCTCGCCGAAACGCGCGAGCTCCGCCAGGGATGTTGGTGTAGTCGACTCTCGTCCGGCACGCCGTAGTAATGAAACGGGGCCAGTAATCCGCTTCGGATGCCTTCGGGCAGGAATCGCAGCGGGCACACTGAGATTCTGCTGGCACAACGCCAGTAGGTCTCCTCCGTCGCTCCGCTGTTCGGGCGCAAGTCGCTGTTAGTCCCTAACAGAAATTGTGGGTGAAAGTAGGAGATTAACTTCCCATGCCGACGACGCCGATGCATGATGGAACTCGTCGACGACGATGCAATCGAATGTGGTAGGCGCGAACCGCTCGAGATGTTCGCGGCGACCCAAGGTCTGAATCGAGGCGAAGACGACCTCGGCATTGGGGTCCTTAATTTGTCCGGTGTAATGTCCAAGGCGCGCCTGCGGACGAACCCTGCGAAATGTGTCCAGCGCCTGGTTCAGAATCTCTCGCGGTGCGCTACGAACAAGACTCAGCTGAATTCGCCGACTTTTTGTGTCGAACGCTGACAACCAGGTTTTCCCGAGACCGGTCGCCATGCGACGACGAGCCCAGCGCGATTTCCAGCCGTTCGCGTATCCTCCAAGGCTTTCAGGGCTTCCTCTTTGACTTGTGTGGGGAAAACCGGCGGCTTTGGCGCCTCGGTCTGGATGTCTGCCGCTTCAATGATCGGTTTGTGAACCGGTCGCCTGTTGCGGTATTCGGTCACCCAGTCAACCGTCAAGGGCTTCGTGCACTCGAGCCGGAATAGCGAATCGAAGGCGGCGAGCGTTTCCTCTGACAGAACCCAGCGCGATCGCGCGACGAAATGGATCTCGATAGTTCCACTCGACGCTTTTGTCGCAAGGGCCGACGCACTCAGATTCGAACTACCGACGAAGGCGCGCATGCCGTCGTTGGCGTGTCTGAAAATGTAGGCTTTCGGATGAAACGATCTCGCCGGGATCGGCAGCGCTGCGACAGGTTCCCGAGCAGTCCCGGTCTCGAAGACCCTGAACTCGATATTCCCTTCCAGGTCCAAGAGGCGGAGGAGCGCGTCGGGTTCAGTGATACCGCGGTAATCGCCGGTCAGGAACCCGAGGCGCCCTCCACGTTGCAGCAGATCGAAAAGATGTAGTGGAACACACGATCGACCCCGCTTTCGAGCACGAAGCTCACGACAACCTCCACACCGCCCGCGGGCGGCCAGCTGGGAAACGAGGTGAGGTAAGAATGGGTCGTCACCGCCGGTTACAAGACGGCGGACAACGTTCGTCACGTGGCTCATCGGACAGGTAGTTGGCGCGCGCCGGAATGACGTGCCGAACTCCGCCACGGGGATCCTCGACGTCCCCCGCATACCGGGAATGACATACGTGAAGGTGGTCGACGGCCCGACCGGCGGCGGTTCCAACATTGACGCCGGATGAAGCGTAACCCGTCCGGAACCGTCTGTAATCTGATCGCATCTCGGGCCACTAGGACGGCGTCGGTTAGTGCACGCCGCCTCCTGGACCGTCGCCTCGAACCAGCCGCTTACGTGACGGCGAGCTACGAAAGCAGCGCATGGCCCGCCGGACACCGGGAAGCGAGTCCCACAGGCCAGGATCAGAGCTTCCGGATTCGAAAAAGACGCGGGCACGGTCTGGATTGCAGAACGGGCAACCGGTGTCAGTCATCTGAAACTACGCAACGGACATCCGCTCAACCCGAAGGTGTCCGGCGAGGCCAATGGCGCGACACTCGGGGCAGCGCCAGCTAACTACGCGGCGTTTCGCGACTCGCTCGAAATGGCAGACAGGGCAGAAGTGCCGAAACCGCCCTCCCACGAACCTATCTCTGTCGCGCCGACCGCAACGCGTGACTACGGCTCGCGGCTCGAGTCCAGCCGTCCGCATCAGCTCGGCCCCACTCGGGTCCGTGAGGTAGTGCCACCCGTCCGTGTCGATCCCACACGACAACGTGCGCAGCCGTCGTGGCAGACGATTTCGCGAAACTCGGTTGGCCCTCGTCTCGATGGCCGCCCGGCTCACTTTGATGACGTCGCCAGGAGGCACCCACCTGGCCAATGTCGACCGCAAACGTCGATTGATGATGAGCCGGAAGCGTGAGGGAGACACGTGGATGCGCCCAAAACGTCCGCCAACGAGCTTCATAGGTCGAGCCCGCGCTCCCTGCGCCTCGATGAGCGTATACGAGTCATCTCCATCTACCCGTGATCACCGGCGCCGCTGGTCCACCACTCGAGAACCCCCGGTCAGAGCGCATTTGCTGCGCAGCCCAAAGACGTGAACTCTGTTGCGCTCTCCCTGATCGCGAATCCTACTCTTGTGCTGATCCAAATCTCCAGTCAGCTCGGTTCAAACAAGACGCAGCCTGACGAAGCGAGCACGTCGTGCACGCAGGCGATTTACCTCGGACCGGAAGCACTCGAAACAGAGGACGTGATCGCGGTCGGATCTTGACGACGCCGCGGTATCGGAACCGCGCTTTGCGATGACGGCAGCGGTGGCAGTTCTGGCGAACTCGCTTCGATTGATGCGCGGCAGCCCAGGACATCCCGACCTCCTTCGCGAGAATAGAAAGAGGTCGGGACAACGCCGGTCCTACGCCCAATCTTCGCTGTCGCGGCGGGCGGGCGGCTGGGACTTCTTGTCGTTCTGAACGATCTGCGTCAGGCGGTCGCCGTCGATATCCGTCTTGATCTGCGTCCAGATGGGCAAATGGTCCGAGAGCTGATACGTGAACTGCTGGCGCGTACTTTGCTCTTCGGAAACAGATCCTTGATGCTCTTGTCGCTCACGAAGAAATCGAGCGCGCCGCCGTCATCGGTGAACCGCTTCTTCATCGTCGGCATGTGCAGGATCTGATCGAACCGGGCGTCCTGGCCGAGGTTCGAGCCGCCGATGACGCGGTCGCCCACTTTCAGGATTTTCAGGCAGTCCGGGATCATCAGTCCCCGGCTCGTGAGCGCCCCGAACAGGCTGTCGTTCAGCTTGGGAACGTTGAAATCCCCCATCACGATCAGGTCGGTGTCCTCGACGGCTACGCTCTCGAAGCGGATGTCGATCCAGTCGGCGAGGAGCTTCAGTTCCGCCCCTTCGCGCCTTCTCGGTATCCCCCAGCGCGTGTGCGTCGCAATCAGAATGAAGTCGAAGTTCCCTGACCGGAACGCGCACATGTAGGGAGCGCGCCAGAACGACAGATCCGCGAGATACTCCTGCGCCTTCTTGGTGCGCGGCGCGTCGATCTCGGCGGCCAGGCCGTTGAAGCTGACGGCGCGGCGATCGAACAGAAACGCCACCGCGCTCGTCGTTGCCACCCGGATCCTCGACCCAGTCCGAGTAGACGACATCCCAGGTTGGACCGAGGAACCAGAGGACCTTGCCGAGATCGCTCAGGTTGTTCCGCAGTTCGACGAGGGCGATCAGGTCGAATTGATTGAGGATTTCCGCGATGTAGTGGATGGCCGGAACCGTGCGCTCTTTCTTGCCGAATTCGCGGATGTTCCACACCGCGATGTTGATGGCTTCGTCAAGCTTCGACGGCGGAATCTTCGCGGCCTCGATGCGCTTCTTCAGCGCGAGCAGACCGCTGCGCAATTTCAGGCGAAACGTCTCCGTGATGCATGGGGCTCGGGGTGAGTCGGCCAATCTTATGCGGACTCGCGTGGCCCATGCATGCTGTTTTGACGGCGCGTGGCTACCGTCTCACCCGCGGGAAGAACGGAATAGTCCTACCGCGACGCAGCAGCACTCTGTCCGCCGCTTCGCGGCCGCAACGCCGTCGTGCCCTCGCGGGAAGGGAGCGGCTTCGGCGGTCGCGGTCGTTGACGCGGACGTCAGGTGGGCCAGCATCCTCCGCCGATGCTCCAACTCCCGCTTCGAAAGAACACGCCCGAATGGCGACTGTGACATCTCACCCTCCTGCGCCAGCGTAAGGAGAGGGTGGACAGCCGAGGTCCCGCCTTCGCTCGAGGCACCGGCGAGCTTCGGCGAGGCGAGGCTCCGCCTTCGCTCGCGGCACCAGTGAGCTTCGGCGGGCAAGCCCTGGTTAGAGCTCTCCTTCCGGCACGATGCCGGACCGGAAGCTCGCAACCTGCTGTGGCGTGAAGGGCGGCCCGAACAGCGACGCGGCGTCGGCGATGCGCGGAACAGATGGACGATGTAGTGCATCCTCTGGGGAGATCGCACCAGTCCTTCGCTCCGCATTCCGTGCCGCCAGGCGGGCACGGGTCGTCATCCTTGACGAACGTCTCGAGGATGACATGTGGCGCCGCGAGCGACTGACGGAACCGGCGCCACCAGATCGCGTCCGAGCGCGAGCGATGTGTAGGTCACGGCCGAGGGCTTGCCCCGAGCGAGCGTGCGAGTCGAGGGCGGGGACGGCGAGCACCATCAGCGCGTGCGTCACGACCTCCTGCGTCACTCTGACCGCTTCCTTTCTCACGCGTGACGCCAGCCAGCCGATGACCGTGGCCACCGGATCGTGTGGCGATGCGCGGCCACCTGCGCGAGCTCGGAAGGAGCACATGGAGGATGCGCGCGCCGAGATCTTCCACGGTCACGATCGGCGCATTCACCGCGGCCAGGATCTCCGGCTGCAGCCGCGTCTGCTCGTGAAGGCCGATTTTGAGGTTCGCCAGCAGGATCCACGCGGCGCGGGCGGCAGCGTCAGTCTCGCGCCGCCGCTGCTGATAGTGCGCGAACGCGTCCCGTAGATAGTCCTGGCCGGCCGGCGGCGGACCCGGACGCAGGCCCGCCGCGAAGGCCAGAAACTCCGGCGAGTCCTCGCGTGCGTCGACCGGCACACTGGCCATGAAGCGCGCGAACTCATAGCCGATCTCGGCGAATACCTTCAGGTTGCCAGCCGCGACCTGGGCACTGGCGCGCTCGAAGGCGTCAAACGGCGTGTGAATCTCGGCGGTCGCGCGGCCAAGACGCGTGCCAGGCTGGAACAGTCCCTTTCGCAGCAGCCATCGAGACACCGACGCCAGTGGCGCGAACACCCACGAGCGCCGGCCGAGTATCCGGTCCAGCGTGTCGAGAAAATCCTCCCCGCGGATGGCATCGCCCGCCTGCCGCGACGCCCACGTCGCGAACGTGCACCAGTCGGCCGCCTCGCCCGTGCGCGCGCGCATCGCGGCGGAGAGCTCCGCATAGCACTGCGTGATCCCCAGGTTTCGCAGGACAGGGCTGCCCATCGCGGCAATGGTCGCGACGTCATCGACGGTTGGCGCAGAAGTGGTCGCGATCACCAATTAGTACCGAACCTGATCCCGGATCCCCGATCCCCGATCCCTACCTGTATCCGTCAAAACGTCACCCTGAACCCGGAACTGCATCGTCCGGTTCTCGGCGGCGGTCCGCTTCAGGTATTGCGGGCTCTGCTCCTGCGTCGTGATGGTCCAGTTCGGCCGATTGAAGACGTTGAACGCCTCGGCCATCACGTCGATGGCGACCCTGTGCGGCAGCGCCACGCGCTGCTGGATGCGCACGTTGGTCCTGTTGCGCGACGGCTGCGTGAAGTCGTTGCGCGGGACGATCGAGCCGTCCGGGCGCAGCCGCTGCCGTTCGACCGAGCCCGCGCCCAGGTTGCGCAGATCGCCGCCATAGGAGGTTGCGGATCGATCGCCGGCGCTGGCGTAGTGGATGCCGCTCAACTGGAAGCCGTGGCCGCACCTGCCAGATCCCGTTCAGCACCAGGCGGTGGCGCTGATCGCCCTCGGCGAAGCTCCACTCCCCTTTAGATCCTGCGCGAGCGGGAACGTCACCTCGACCGGCGTCTTGCCGGGCACGCCCTGGAACGGCGCGCCGACCGCATTCCAGAATCCGCTGAGCGTATACGTGCCCGACGCCTGCCAGCGGTGGCTCATGCGCTTGGTGAACGACGTCACCACTCCATGGTACGCGGAGCGCGCATTCTGCAGCGTCATCGCGAGGATGCCGCATCGGGGGCATGGGAGCTTGCTGCGATCCGTGTAGGGATAGTTCACGCCGGTATTCGGATCGAACGCGATGTTGAGGTTCAAATGGCCCCAGCCCTCGTTGCGGCCACGCGTATATACATAGTCGGACTCGATCGCCATCGTGCTGCCGATCTGCCGCTCGACGCCAATGCTGCTCTGCCACGTGTTGTTGACGTTATAGGTGCCGGCCGGCGGATTCACCTCGCCGCTCGCCAGGAGCAAGCACGGCGCGGTGCCGGCGTAGTTGCGCGCCTTCCATGCGGCGAGATTCGCCGCCTGCTCGGGCGCGGAACACGCCGTCGCCTTCGCCTGCTCGAAGGTCGGCGCCGGACCGTTGAACGGATTGGCCGCGAAGTCGGGCCGCCCGTCGTTGGTGACCTCGACCAGCGCCACGGTCTTTGACTCGCCGGGATACGTCCTCGACAGCATCTCGCCGTAGGTAGCTTGCCGACGCCGCCGCGGATCACCGTCATCGAGTTCCACTGATAGGCAAAGCCGACGCGCGGCTGCAGGTTCCGCGTGTTCTGCGGACGGCCGGCTTCCATAATCGGCAGGAACTGCTGCTGGTTCTGGAACATGTCCCACATCAGGTCGTAGCGCAAGCCAAGGTTCAGCGTCAGCTTCTCGTTCGGGTGCCAGTCGTCCTGCGCAAACGCGGAGTAGGCCCACACGCGTTCGGGCTCGCGGCGGCTCTTGTGCACGCCGAGCGTGTACCGGCGCGTGATCCGCGAGATGGCCGCCAGGTTCCACGTGTCCACGTTGAACGGATCCGGAAAGATCTGCTCCATGTTGGCGGGCAGCGGCCCGCCGCGCGCATCGATCACGCCCATGCACTGCGTGCAGTTGGCCGTGTAGATCTGTTCCAACAGGAACTCGCCGCCCGTCTTCAGGTCGTGCGCGCCCTTCGCGTCGTACGAGAGCGTGAAGTTGTCCTTCACGCTGTACAGGTTCTGCACGCGGTAGCGCGGCGCCGCGTTGTTGCCGCCGATGGTGAACCCGGTGAGCGTGATGCGCGGCGACCCCGTCGTGATGGCGCCAAACGGGCCGCCCTTCGCCATCCAGTGGTTCGACCAGTGCGTCAGGTTCGATTCGCCGAACAGGTAGCTCGCATAGCCGGTGAGCAGCTCGTTGACCGCGCGGTTGCTCAGCACGTTGGTGAGCGCATGCGGCCATGCCGTCGGAGATGGTCCACGCGACCGCGGTCGCCGCGGGATGCTGGTTGTTGCCGGGGCCAAACGGGTCGTTCGTGTTCGTCTTGTTGCCCTTGACCATCAACCGCGTCTGCGGCGAGAACTGGTAGTCGAAGCGTAGCCCCTCGTGCTTGACGGTGGAGGTCCCGTCGAGGGCGACGTTGAAGCGCGGGAACGGCGTATTCCACACCTCGGTCTTCGGCGCCGCGCTCGTACTCGTCGAAGGCGAAGAAGTGCAGCTTGTCGCGCATGATCGGGTCCGCCGAACGACGAGGCGAACTGCTGGTTCTTGATCGGCACGACGCGGTTCAGCACCGGGTTCGACGCGTTGAACCGGTCGTCGCGGAAGTTGCCGCGGAAGGAGCCCGCGAAACGGTTCGTCCCCGACTTGGTGATCATGTTCACCTGCACGCCGGAGGACCGCCCCTGCGTCGCGTCGAACCGGTTCGAGATGAACTGGAACTCCGCGATCATCTCCTGGCTGAACGCGGGCTGGCCGCCGCCGCCCATCGTGTTGGCGAACTGCATGCCGTCCACGTTGGTCTGATACTCGCGCGTCCGGTTGGCGTTGCGCGTCTCGAGCGGCTCGGCCGGGTTGGCCGACGTGCTCCGGCTGCCGGGCGCGAGCAGCAGCAGCGCCATCCAGTTGCGGCCCTCCGACGGCATCTCCTGCACCTGCAGCGGATCGATGTTCCCGCCCAGGCTCGACGTGGCGACCCTGAGCAGCGGCGCTTCGCCCGTGACGGTCACCGTTTCCTGCAGTGTTGACGGCGACATTTGCAGGTTGATCGTCGAGGTCTGCCCCGCCAGCAGTTGGATACCGGTGCGCTCTGACGGTCGCGAAGCCTTGCAGCACCGCACTGATCTGGTAGCCGCCCACGCGCGCGGGAATCCGGTAGATGCCGCGTCCGTCTGTCACCGCCACGAATGTGTTGCCCGTCACTTCGTGAAGCGCCGTCACGGTCACGCCAGGTAACACCCCGCCCGTCGAATCCGACACGGTTCCGGTAAGGGTGGCTTCCTGCGCATCGAGGCGCGCAGGCAGCAGCAGGATCGCGCCAAGGAAAAGCAGCCGGCCGACAACACTCGATCGCATTCAGCCTCCCGTCATTCGTACGCCGGAGGAACGGTGAGTGGAGACGTACCCGTAGTTCGTGCGCCCCGGGATTCGCTGCGATGGTTGTGCAGGTTGCGTGGAACCCATGCCTCCTTGTTCTTGCTGTCAAGAAACACTTCGACCGGAAACACTTCGACCGGCGCGCGACGCATCACATGGCACAATCACTGGATGGCTCCCGCAAAAGATAGCTTTTCGGCGCTCGGACTTGCCGATGCGGTGGTCGCGACGCTGACCGCCCTCGGCATGAAGAACCTACCCGGTCCAGCGCGAGACGATTCCGCTGATGCTCGCCAGCCGCGATCTCCTGGCCCAGGCCGCGACAGGCACCGGAAAGACGGCGGCGTTTGCGCTGCCCATGATCCAGGCTCTCGGCCAGGACTCGGGACCCGGAGCTCGGAATTCGAAGGGTTCGGGGGTTCGGGGCGTCGTCCTCGTTCCCACGCGCGAGCTCGCGATGCAGGTGTCCGAGGCGATCCATCGCTACGCCCGCGGCACGGGCCTCACCGTCGTCCCCCTCTATGGCGGGTCGTCCATGCAGCAGCAGATCCGCGCCCTCGAGCGCGGCGCCGACATCGTCGTCGCGACGCCGGGCCGCGCGCTCGATCACATCCGCCGCAGGACGCTCGAACCTCGACGCGGTGCGCGTCGTCGTCCTCGACGAAGCTGACGAAATGCTCGACATGGGCTTCGCCGGAGGACATCGAGACGATGCTGGAGCAAACGCCTCGACACGCGGCAGACGGCGTTGTTTTCGGCGACGATGCCGGCGCGGATTCTCAAGATCGCCGAGCGCCACCTGAAGAAGCCGGCGCGGGTCGCGATTGCGCGCGAGAAGACCGCCGCGGGCAAGCTGCCGCGCGTCCGCCAGGTCGCCTACATCGTCCGCCGCGTCGCAGAAGCCGGCGGCGCTCGACCGCATCCTGGAGATGGAGGACCCGACGTCCGCCATTGTCTTCTGCCGCACGCGCCTCGAGGTGGACACGCTCACCGAGACGCTCAACGCCCACGGCTACCGCGCCGAGGCGCTGCACGGCGGCATGGAACAGCGCCAGCGCGACGCCGTGATGAACCGCGTGCGCTCCGGCAAGACGCGATCTGCTCATCGCGACCGACGTCGCGGCGCGCGGCCTCGACATCGAGCAGATCATCGCACATCGTCAACTACGACGTGCCCGCGGCGTCCGAGTCGGCGTGCACCGCATCGGGCGGACCGGACGCGCCGGGCGTGAGGGCACCGCCATCACGCTGGCGCGAACCGCGCGAGCACCGGCTGCTGCGCAGCATCGAGCAGCTCACGAAACAGAAGATCGAAGTCGCGAACGGTGCCGACCATCGCCGATCTGAAGGCGCGCCGTCTTGAAACGACGCGGGCGGCGATCCGCGAACGACTGGTCGCCGGCGACTATGACGATGTGCGCGTTGTGGTGGAGTCGCTGGCCGAGGAGTTCGATCTGTTCGATGTCGCGGCGGCGGCGATCAAGATGCTGGAAGCGCATGGCTGAAGCCGAACCCCCGACGAAGAAATAGATCTCCTCCACGCCCTACCAGCCTCACCCGCCCCACTAGCCCTACCCGCCTCACGAGTCCCACTCGCCTTTCATCGGCGCCGGCCGCAAGGCGGGCATCCGGCCCGCGGACCTTGTCGGCGCCATCACCGGCGAAGCGGGCGTCACGTCCAAGAGCCTCGGCGCCATCGAGATTGCGGACAACTTTTCGCTGGTCGAAGTCTCCGAGGATGCCGCCGACGACATCGTCAAGGCGATGAAAGGCGCAGTCGCTGCGCGGCAAGAAGGTCACGGTCAGGAGAGATCGGGATTCAGCCGACAGCGGCCGCCGGCGCTAGGGGCTGAGCGTCGCCAGCGCTGCCGTCATCGCGTCCGTCGGCGCGTTCATTTTCGACAGCACCTTCGTCGCCTTCTTCACGTCCTTCGGCGCCACCCAGAACATCGCACCGTAGCGTCCAGTGCACGCTCACGGCATCGAGCGCGGTAACGTTGATCTTCGCCGCGGCGAGCGACCCAACCATGTCGGCGATTGCGCCAACGCGATCGTCGCCCTGCACGAGGAAGACCTTCTTCGGCCCGGCCACCTTCCATTTCGCTTTCTTCGCCGCACGCCGGAACGCCGCCGAATCCTCGGGGACGAAGTCGGCCTGCGATTTCCGGCCCTCGGGAAACGCCGAGAACGCCAGCAGGTTCACCCCTCCGCGCGCAGCACGTCGAGCGCGCGTGCGCCTTCGCCTGGCTTGTTGGGAAGGGTGATGTAGAAGTAATCGACGAGACGGACCGGATCGGCCATACAGCCTCCTGAGCGGCGCGCGGCGCATAGCTGGCAGCCGTCAGCGAGATTCTAGCCGTCCCTGGGAATTGGAAGTTGGGAGTTGGGAGTTGACTACCGAAGGAACGTGAATTTCGTGATGCCCGAGATGCCGCTGCCCCACGGCCACAGCATCGAGCCGTTGGCCGGCCGCGCCGTCGCGCGCACGCGCACGTAATACTCGCGGTTCTGTTCCAGTTCCGCCGTCTTGAACAGGGGCATCTTCTGGAACGTCGTCATCCACTGCCGGATGACGGCGTCGTTTTCCGTCGTCTCGGTGGAATCGAGGTGGCCGTCGAGCGTCCGCGTCAGCGTCGCGCGGCGGGTCAGGTTGTCGTACTCGCACGCTGTTGGTGACCACCGACGTCGCAATCGTCCGGTCCACCCACGCGGGGACGTCCTGCCGCAGTTCAATTTCGTAAGTGAAGGTCGTCTTGAGGCCGCTGTGAACGGCGTCCTTCACCGCGGGCGTGTAGCCGTCGGTCAGTTCAAAGGAAACCAGGACCGCGTCATCGCGCACCAGGGGCACGATGCGAAGGCCCTCCGCCCCATACACGGTCGCTACAGAAGCGGCCAGGAGGAGTGGTACAGGATTCTCCGCACGATCCAAATATCGGTCGTACGCGCCTGTATCGTAACCGAGGGGGTCGGCTTAACGGTCATGCCGCGAATTGCCGAAAATGTAACACAGGAACCTCTATGTGCTTCAGGTAATTTCGGCCCGGATGCTATGATCTCATCCGGGGTTCCCAGCCCCAAACTCATGGGTCGTGCCACCAGAACCGCGCTCATGGCGCTCGTCGTGTCGACGGCGATCGGCGGAGTGCGCGTCTGCTCAGCAGGAGCTGACGTTCTCGCTATGGGACCGCTACCTCGACTCTCTGCGCATTCAAGCCAACATCCGGGGATGTCCGCGGCCATCGTGCAGAACGAGCGCATCGTGTGGCAGAACGGCTTCGGCTTCGCTGACGTCGAACACGCGATCTCGCGCGCGCCCGGACACGCCGTATCACATCTCCGGTTTAACGGGAAGCGCTCTCTTCCGCGATGATCCTCGAGCAGTGTGTCGAGACCGGCCACCTCGCGCTCGACGATCGCATCCAGCAGCGCGCGATGACGGCGCCGGACACGACGATTACGGTCCGCGATGCGCTGACACACGTTCGACCAGCGGAGGTTCAGAGCTACGACCCGGCCCGTTACGCCGCGCTCACCGGCGTCGCCGAGGTCTGCATTCAGAAAGACCTGATGCCCTTCCCGCGAGGCGCTCTTCGAGAAGGTCTTCTTTCGCCTCAACATGTTCGACTCGGTTCCCGCGCAGAACGTCGAGGATTCGTCCGCGGATGACCGGGTCCAGTTCAGCGGCAATCACCTCGATCGTTTCAGTGGCGTCCTCAAGCGGATGGCGCTTCCATACCGCGTGAGCGGCAGCAGCGTGACGCTCAATACCAGTGTCGGCGAAGTCTGTGGACGCGTCCACCGGCGCCATCTCCACCGTCCTCGATCTCGCGCGCTTCGACAGCGCGCTCGACGGCGCGCTCCTGCTTCATCGCGAGACGATGTCGGCGATGTGGAGCAAGGTTGACGCGATGCCGACGGGGCTCGGCTGGTTCGTGCAGAACTACAACGGGCAGACGCTCTACTGGCAGTTCGGCAACATGCCGGGCGCGTAGCTCGTCGCTGATTCTCGAGGTGCCGTCGCGGCACCTGACGTTGATCCTGCTCGCCAACAGCGACGGCCTGAGCGCGCCGTTCCCGCTGCAGGACGGTGACATCAGCACGTCGCTCTTCGCCAGGACCTTCCTCCGCCTCTTTGTTGGCTGAGGATCTGCACGATCCTGTTCCTGCTGCTGACGCCGAACGCGGCGCTGGCCCAAACCGATCTGCTCATCATCCCGTTTTTCGGCGCGAAGTTTCACGGCGCCACGACCATCTTCGGCGGCGAGACCGTCGGGCAGTCGAAAACCACCTTCGGGTTGTCGACAGCCGTGCTGACAGATAAATTCCTTGGCGTCGAAGGCGACCTCGAACAGACGCCTGAGTTCTTCGGGCCGGGCGTTCGCCAGACGGTGTCAGGGAGCGTCGTGACGACGTTGACCGGCAACGTGATCGTCGCGGTGCCGAAGGCCATCACGCAGGAGTCGCTTCGGCCGTATCTCGTGTCCGGAATCGGCCTCATGCGCGCGCGCGTCACCACCACTGCCGGACTGCTCAACAGCCGGGCGAACCTGCTGGGGCTCGATATCGGCGGCGGGGCCATCGGGTTCGTGTCTCCCCGCGCGGGCGTCCGCTTCGAGCTGCGTCACTTCAAAAACCTGACAAACGATTCCCGGGCGGTGACGATCGGCGGCACGCGGCTGAGCTTCTGGCGGCTGACCGCCGGATTGGTCCTGAGATACTGAATTTAGGAATCGACCGAAATTGCGAATTGACGAATTCGAGTAGTGAATTGGCAATAAATTCCTGGGCTCATCGTGGTGGCAGATTCGGCAGTGTCATTGCACTAAGGTTTGTCATGAGTTCAGCCATGTCCACATTCAGATACGCACGGTTGGCCCCCGTCCTCATCCTTACGGTCGCGCTCGGCACCGCGTCGGCGCAGACTCATATCACCGCCCCGCCCAACAAATACAAGCCTGCCGACGATGTGAAGCTCGGACAGGAAGCCGCGGCGCAGGTGCAGAAAAGAGTTGCCGATGCTCAACGATGGGTCGGTCGACGAGTAAATCGCCGGCATCGGTCAGCGTCTGGTCCGCGTCATTCCCTCCGGAATACCAGCATGCGGAGTTCCGCTACACCTTCCGACGTCGTGAACCAGAAGGAGATCAACGCGTTCGCGCTGCCCGGCGGGCCGATGTTCCTCAACCGCGGCATGATCGAAGCGGCGCAAGACGAAGGCGAAGTCGCCGGCGTGATGGCGCACGAGCTGAGCCACGTCGCTGCTGCGCACGGCACCGCGCAGGCGACCAAGGGCCAGAAGTTCCAGATCGGCGCGATCGCCGGTCAGGTCGCTCGGCGCGATCGTCGGCGGCACCGCCGGGTCAGCATCATCGCGCAGTGGATCGCAACTTCGGCCTCGGCACCTACTTCATGAAGTTCAGCCGCGAGTACGAGTCGCAGGCCGACATCCTCGGCGCGCAGACTGATCGCGCGCGCGGGCTACGACCCGCGCGAGCATGGCGAACATGTTCAAGACGCTCGCGGCACAGGGAGGCGGCGGGCCGGAGTTCCTCAGCGATCACCCGAACCCGGGCAACCGCGAACAGCGCATCCTGCAGGAAGCGAAGCTGCTGAACGCGACGAACAACCCGACCGGCGAATACCGCTGAATTCCAGCGCGTGCAGGGGCGCCTGCAGGGCATGTCGCCCGCGCTGACGGCGAAACAGATCGAGCAGCAGAGCCAGTCGCGAAGCGGCACGACGCGCGGACGGCCGGAACGACCGGCCGTGCAGGTGAACGTCGAGCCGCCGTCGGGCAGCCTGCGCACATACCCAGCCGAACAACGCGATGCGTGTCAGCGTTCCGCGCGAACTGGGGTCCGGTCGAGAGCGGCGGCAGCTCCGTGACCTACGCACCGCAGGGCGCCTACTTCCAGGGCGACAACGGCGGCAGCGCGTTCACGCACGGCGTCGAGGTCGGCGTCTCGCAGGGAACGGGCAACCTGCAGAACGACACCGAATTCGCTGCTCCGCAGCTTCGCGCAGAGCAATCCGCAGCTGCAGCAGTCGGGCAACGCGCGCAACGAGAACGTCGGCGGCCGCAACGGGCATAACCGTCCAGCTCGCGAACGTGTCCGAGGTGACCGGCCAGCCGGAGTATATTCGCTCTCGACGACCGAAGCTTCGCAACGGCGGCCTGCTCTACGTGATTGGCGTCGCGCCGCGCAACGAGGCGGGGACGTACGACACCGCCTTCCGTAAGAGTTCGACCAGAACATCCAGATCTCGGATCGCTAAAGGCAACTCCCAACATCCAGAGTTGGGAGTTTGTCTTGCACACGATCCTGCGACAGGTCGAGGCAAGACCTGAACAGGGGAGGAGTTGTCAATGCGATTTCTGATCGCGTCTCTCGTGGTCAGTCGCGGTGATGTGCTTCGGGCCGGCGGCGTGGCCGGTGCTGGCGTGGGCGCAGGGTCAGCCCGCGCAGGGGCGAAGCTCGATGTGGACATCAACGTCGGCCACAGCGGCGGCAGCGGCGCATGGTGGAATAACCCGATCTGGATCGCCATCGGCGTATCTCCGCGCTGGTGCTCCTGATCGTCATCGTCGCGATGGCGGCCCGCGGCAGCGGCACAACGGTCATCAAGGAATAGCCCTAAAGTCTGAAGATCTTCGCGTGCCGGAGAGGACACGTCGTCCTCTTCCGGCACGCGGCCCATCCCACTTCCCATTTCCTATAAGATCACGCCATTCTTAAAAGTCGAGCTTGGCACTCCAGTTGCCTCGTGCCGGCGGAGATCAATGCCTTTGAAATCCGTCTTCGCCGTCAGTGTCGCCGGATTGCTGGCGGGCGTATGCCTGTCAGGCTGCGGCGGCAGGCGCTACGAGTCCGACTTCCCCGTCGTCATCGTCAACCGTATGAGCGAACACAATCCAGGCGCTTGCCAACGGAAACGCCGTGGGCATGGTGTCGTCTCGGACAGTCCGCCTCGTTCACGCTGGAAGCTGCCCGAATCCAACGCCAACGTGTTCAGCAACGGCACCGCGCCGACGCCCCAGGCCGACGTCACCTTCACGGCGAAAGACACCAGGACCGGCTCGCTCTCGTCGGAAAAGAGCATGACGATTTCGCAGGCCGCGCCGACCTACGTCTCTTTCGACGCGACCGACTTCCCAGCACCGGGCCGACGGTCGCGCGGTCTCACGTTCTCTCCGACCAACCCGACGATCAACCAGGACGTGTCGTTCAACGGCTCCTCGTCCACGGTCAGCAACGGCACCTTCGCGTGGGACTTCGGCGACGGACAGAACGGCACGGGCGTCACGACGACGCACCGCTACACCAGGGCAGGAACCTTCACGATCACGATGAGCGTGACGAGCGACACGAGGGCCACGTCTACCTCGTCGCGAACGATCAACGTATCCGCGACGCTTCCTCCAACGACGGCGAGCTTCACGTTCTCGCCAACCAATCCATCGCTGAACCAGGACGTGATTTTCACGGCCACCGCAAACGACAGGGCCCGGCATTCCGGGCGGTGGTGTCATGCAGGCACCTTCTCGTGGGACTTCGGCGACGGCGGAACGGCGATCGGCTCGCCGGTCACGCATCGCTATGCGCGCGGCGGCACCTACACCGTGACGCTGCGCGTCACGACCGATGCCGGGCTGGCCGCGGCGACGTCGCGGGCAATCACCATCTCGACGACGCTACCCACGGGCTCGGCGAACTTCACGTTCTCGCCGACCGATCCGCGACGTCGGCGACGACGTGTTCTTCAACGCGTCGTCATCGAGCGTCATCGGGTGGATCGTTCAGCTGGGACTTCGGCGACGGCACGAACCGGTTCCGGCGTGGCGCCGGTTCACAGCTACTCGACGGGCGAGGACGTTCACCGTGACGCTGACCGTCGTGAGCTCGACGCGGGCAGTCGGCCACGACGTCAAGACGATCGGTGTCCCGATGGCGGCTGCACGGCATCGGCGACCGCATTCTAGGCGACGCCGCCGGCCGCGGCGCGCAGCGCCCTGAGCCGCGACTGCGGCAGGCTGGAAGTCGCGGGTTGCCCACCACCGCCTCGCTGTAGTACCGCGCGGCTTCGTCGCGCCGTCCCGACGCTTCCTCGATCAGCCCGAGGTGGTAGGCAATCCGCCAGCGCGGCGCGCCGAGCGCCTCGCGCCAGCGTCAGCTCGCCCGTCGCGTCCGCCAGCTTTCCATCGACGATACAGCGCCGCCGCGTGCGTCTCGTGCAGGCCGGCGTGATCGGGAGCAAGCCGGATCTGCTGCTCGAGGAGGCGTACGCGCGAAGGGGACGTTCCCTTCCTCGATCGCGATCTGCGCCGCGCAGGACAGCCGCGTCCGGATAGCTGCGCGGCTGCGACAGGATCAGGTCGAGCAACTGCTGCGCATCGGCCGGGCGCTTGCTCGTCGTACGCGATGACGGCGTTGGCCATCAGCGTCGGCGCGTGTGCCGGGCAGACGACCGCGAGCCGCGCGATCTCGCGCCGCAAGCCGCTCGCATTCCGACTCGCGCAGCTCCGACGCCGGCGTCGCATCCCTTCGCGCGCAGCGCCTCGAACGGCTGCAGCAGCGCCGCGAGCTGCGCGTCCGGGTTGTAGCACTGCTGGCGCGCGATCGGCGGAGCGCGTCGCACAGCGCTCGACGAGCACGCAGGCCGCGATGCGGCGCGCACGCAGATCGAGTCGCCGATCGGCGCATCACGTCAGCGGCCTGACGAGCGCAGCACGCTGTCGGCAACCTGCACCATCTGAGACAGCACCGGCGCGAGCGTCGAGACGAAGATGCCTGGCAGAAAGCAGATCACGAGCGGGAACACGAGCTTGACCGGCAGCGCCTGCGCCTGCAGCGAGCGCGTTCTCGCGCCGCCGCTGCCGCAGGTCCACGCGCCTGGTGCTGCAGCGTCTCGGCCATGCTCGCGCCGACCTGCTCGGCCTGGATGAGCGCGGAGGTGAAGCTGGTCAGCGACGGGACGTCCACGCGCCGCGCGAGCTGACGCAGCGCCTGCGCGCGCGGAATCCCGCCGAGCATGTCGTGCTGGAAGTTGACGAACTCGGCGACGAGCGCCCGGTCCGTCCCCTGCGCGCGCACGATCCTCGTGAGCGCCGCATCGAAGCCGAGTCCCGCTTCGGCCATCGTCGCAAACAGCTCCAGCGTCAGCGGCAGGTCCTGCTCCACGGCTCGCACGCGCGCGCGACGCGTGCGTCCGGACGATCAGCGTCGGCGCGCACGCCGCGAGCGATCAGCAGGATCCATGGGCCCGCCTGCGAGCACGAGCACGAGCATGTCGCCCGCGCTGCCGGGCACGGCGGCGACCATGTCGATCAGCGGGCGCAGCAGGAACAGCCGGTAGACCTGGCTGACGATGACGCCCGCGACCGCGAACGCGACGGTCGCGGCGACGAAGCACCGCTGGGGCGTTCGGACGGCGATAGCCGGCACGCGCCAGCCACCGCGCGAGCCCGCTCGTGGACTCGGCGCCTCCGGCGCGAACGCGGAGATCTGGTCGTCCTGCGTACAGGCGGCGCAAGCGCGCGCCGGCGCACGCTCCACGCTCTTCGCGACCGCAGAGGACGCCGCGATCGCCGCCGCGACGATCGTCAACCCGAGCAGATTCAGCACCGCCTCGACCTCAAAACGCGCTCCGATTCAACTTCGACATCCAGATCAGGCCGGCGGCCTGCAGCATGATGACCGCCGCGACGAGCGACGTCCCGATGCTCGTGCCGATGAACGCCTCGAGCCTGATCCGGATTCGTGCGCCACATCAGGAACCCGAGGACGTACGCCATCACGAGCACGACAGCGACCGACGCCTGCGCTTCGACAGCCTGCGCGCGAGCACGCGCCGCGACAGCTCGATGCGATCGCGAACCGTCTGGCCGACGCTGGACAGCGTCGTCGCGAGACTGCCGCCGACCTCCCAGTGCACGGCGAGCGAGGTCGCAAACAGCCGGAAGGTCTCGATCGGAACGTGCACCTGCAGGTCGCTGACGGCGCCGCGCGGATCGTCGCCGAGGCGTATCCGCCCGGCCACTTCCTGGAAATACGGGCGGAGCGGCGGCCCGACTTCTTCGAGCGCCGACTCGAACGCCGCGAGCAGGCTCGCGCCCGCGCGCAGCGACCCGACCATCAGGTAGATCGCGGAGGCGAGCTGCGTCTCGATCGTGTCGGTCTTCTGCCCGCCGACATGCTCTTCCACGAGCTGAGCGAGCACGCCCGCGAGGACGCCGCCCGCGACGGCAATCGCCAGCGGGATGCCGGCGACCGCCCATAGAGCCCCCGATGACGACTCCGGCTGAATACGCGGCCGCGCGATGGCGTGGCGGGAACGATCGAATCACGCGCGCGGGCGCCGCCGCGCGTCTCCTCGACCTCGCCCGCCTTGCCGATCATCCGCGATAGACGATCGACGGCGAGTCGTCGTCGTCCGCCGCTCGTACCACGCGAAGAGGATTCCAGCGGCGACGGCGAGCACGATGAGCGATGCGATCACGACTCCGACTCCCTGGTTCGCTGGAAGAGCGCTGCGGGAATCTGCACGCCTTCCTCGCGCAGTTCGTCGACCATTCGCGGCACGACACCCGTCGCGATGAACTCTCCGATCACGCGGCGGCCCTGCCGGCCGTGCCGCCGGAACGTGAACAGCTCCTGCATCATCGGCGTCAGGCCCTCGAGACCGGTGATCTCCGCTACTGACTCGATGCGCCGGACGCCATCGTCATACCGCCGGACCTGCACGATCAGGTGAATCGCCGACACGATCTGCTCGCGCACGGCGCGCGACGGCAGCTCGACGCCCGCCATCAGCACCATCGTCTCGAGACGCGCGAGCGCGTCGCGCGTCGAGTTGGCGTGAATCGTCCCGATGCCGCCGTCGTGCCCGGTGTTGAGCGCCTGCAGCATGTCGAGCGCCTCGCCGCCGCGGACCTCGCCGACGATGATGCGGTCGGGGCGCATGCGCAGCGCGTTGATCAGCAGGTCGCGCGCCAGGATGCGCCCGCGACCTTCGATGTTCACGGGCCGCGTCTCCATGCGGACCACGTGCTCCTGGTCGAGGCTCAACTCGGCGGTGTCTTCGATCGTGATGATGCGCTCGGTCTCGGGAATCGCCTCTGCGAGCACGCCAAGCAGCGTGGACTTGCCCGCGCCGGTGCCGCCCGAAATGAGGATGTTCCTGCCGCGCGCGAACGGCAAAGACGAGGAATTCGAGGATCTCCGGCGAGAGCGTGCCGAGGTGAGCAGATCGTCACGGCGCAGTCGCCTGCGGCCGAAGCGGCGGATGGACAGCGTCGGCCCGTCGATCGTCACCGGCGGCAGCGTCGCGTTCACGCGGCTGCCGTCGGGCAGCCGCAGGTCGGCCATCGGCGACGAGGTGTCGATGCGGCGGCCGACGCGCGCGGCGATGCGCTCGATGACGCGCACGATGTGATCCGCGTCGCGGAAACGGACCTCGGTCCGTTCCAGGCGGCCGAAGCGCTCGACGTAGACCTGGTCGGGCGCGTTGACGAGGATGTCGCTGATCGCCGGATCGGCCAGCAGCGGGGCCAACGGGCCCATGCCGATCGTCTCGTCGGTCAACTCCTCGGCCAGCCGCACGCGCTCGGCTTCGTTGAGCGCGACATCCTCGGATGCCAGTGCGCGCGCCGCGAAATCCTGCACGGCGGCCGCGACGTCCGCCCCTCGCTCTCCAGCAGCCCGCGCTCGCCGATTTCGTCGAGCAGTCTCTCCTGCAGCGCCGCCTTCACCGTCAGGTAGTCCGTTCGCGGCGGCTTCGCGGATTTCGTGACAGCGCCCGCCGGGTCGGTCTCTTCGTCTGTCGTGCGGCCGGCGCGGGCGGCAACCGCTCTCAGGCGCGCGGCGGCGTCGGGTGACAACCGCAAGAGCTGACGGCGATTGATGGTGTTCATACGATCTCCTTCCGATCGCCGATGTTCGTCGCGTGCCGCTCGACCGGGGCATGCAGCGGCGTCACGTCCCGTGCGCCGTCGACCGCGAACACGTCGAGGTCCCCGATCATCTGACTGACGACCCGCCCGAACCGCTCCCACCGCCGGGTGTGCAGGATGTGCGGGCTGCCGGTATTCATCGACGTGAGCACCCGGCGCTCGTACGGCACGACGTACTCCAGCGTCCGGTCCAGCCGATCCGCGATGTCCCCGGCTTCAGGTCTCCGAGAAACGATTTGTAGTTGTAGTTCAGCACGATCCGCTGGCGGGCCACCGGCAGTCCGAGACCTTCGAGCACCGGGAGCAGCCGCGCGGCGCCGGCGATGGCCGGCGCGGTGCCCTGCACGATGACAAACGCCAGGTCGGTCACGTCGAGAATCGTCATCGAGCACGCTGTCCAGGATCGGCAGCGTGTCCACGATGACGTAGCTGAACGAGCGGCGAGCCATGTTGATGATGCGGGCGATCGCTTCGTCGTCGACCTCGGCCCCTTCGAGTGCGTCGATCGGCGCGGCGAGCAGCCGCAGGCCGCTTCCGTGGCGCAGCGTCAGGTGCCGCAGCAGCGTCTTATCGAGACGGTCGCGCTCGCGGATCGGCGTCGACGATGCTCGTCGTCGGCTTGACGTCCAGCAGCATCGCGCACGTGCCCACCTGCAGCGACGGCGTCGATGAGCAGCACCTCGTCGGGATGCCGAAGCGCCAGTCCGCACGCGACGTTGACCGACGAGCGTCGACTTGCCCACGCCGCCCTTGTTGCTGAGAAACGCCGCGACGCGCCCTGCGCCGCGCGAGTGCGCAACCGTCGCGCGCGCAAAGAGCCGATCGAGGACCGCGCGCAGCTCCGTCGCCGATACCGGCCGCCTGAGAAAATCACGCAGCTGCGCGCGAAGCAGCTCGATGAGCGTGGCGCTCTCGGACTGCCCCTGCTCCAGGCGATCCTGCTTGAACGCGCCGACGATCGCCGCATCGGGGACGAGGTCCTGGAGATCCTTCGAGAGCGCAGCGACTTCGCCCGCCTCGCGATCGATCTCGACGAGCACGAGATTGGGCTGGCGGCGGGTCGCGAGCTCGACCGCCTGCCGGTAGTTGTCCGCGAAGTAGGTCACGCCCTGACGATCAGGAACGCGGGAGAGCGCACCACGGAACTCCTCGTCGAGCGACGCATCCGCACTGACGATCAGGACGCGCAGGCTCTTGTCGGCGTCGCTCGCTGGTCCCGCGGGCATCATGCGGATCGATCACCGGGCCAGGACGGGCACGAGCACCGGCCCATAGTTGACGGCGCCGTTCCGCCCCAGATTCTTGTTCATCAGTTCCGGCAGAACCGCCGGCCGGCACGCCGGCGAAACCGGCTGGAAGCATGGCTGTTGCGTTGGAAGGCGCGACGATCGACGGCATGCGCGTAATCGTGATCGTGGGCGGTGCGGGTGGGCACGCTCGTGTCCAGGTGACCCGCGCAAACCCGATGATCCGGTCTGGCCCGGTCGACATCTGCGACGAAACTGCGGAATAGCTCAACATCGGGAAATTTTGACGGCTGACAGGGTCGGTGGGAGGCGACGAGCGGCACCATCTGTCCCACGGTGCGCGGGGCCCCCGCACTCGCCACGAGTCTGCCGCACGGCCCAGTAATCCCCGGTCGTGTCATCACCCCGTAGTTGGGTTAGCGGACACGATGAACGGAGACGCCAATCGACATTGCCCACACAGGAGTCCGCAATGACGAACGGCGCGATCGGCGTTTGCCCTGGCCTGGGGCACGCCGAGGTGCAGCGCCGGACGCGTCTCCGCAATCGCCGTCGCGCGCACGGTCAGACCGTCGCGCCGCACCGAGTAGGTCGCCGCCGGATCGTCACCGTGGATCGTCGTCGCCTTCCCGAACGTCAGCGGCAGCGACGGTCCGCTCGATCGCGACATCCGGATCCGTTCGGCCCTCGAGATCCTGGTATTCGTTCGACCGGCGCAGGCGCACGAGAAACGCATTCGGGTTCGGCGCCGCCGGGGTTGAAGTCGTTTCGCGTGTATGCGCCGCTCCGAGCTGCGGCTGGCCGCACACCGTGTCCTGCAGTTCGTAGGCGACGCTCTCGGACGGCAGCGGATCCGCGCTGTAGCAGAACCTGCCGCTGACCATGTCGCCCTCGGGCGCGTTGCCGGGATTCGCCTGAAGATTCGGCTTGTAGACGTGTTCGTGCCGGCACGCTCGACGTCTGCATGCCATGAAGGCTCGTCGCGCCTTCCGGTCAGATCGATGATCGGGCCTGCGCCGAACTGATAGTCCGCATCGCCATCGGTCGGGTCGAAGTTGTCGTCGAACGTCCAGCCGACAACGGTGTTGACCGCTGCCCGGCGGGCCGGCATCCGCCACCGCATCGCGCTGCCTGATGCCCTCGATGGCCGCGGAGTCCGCCGCGTTCTGCATCTGGCCCTGCGTGATGCGCGCGTAGCCGATGTCGATGATCAGCGACAGCATCGCGGACATCGCGAAGATGATAAGGGCGACCTGGACCAGCACGTCAGCGCCTCGGGACCGCGGTCAGCGTCCGTTTCTGCCCCATGATCGTTTCGACGACGCTGTATGCGCGCCGGCATCCTCCCCGGCCGCAATTCCGACTGGTCGCTCTCCAAAGCTTCTGCGCTTCGAGAACGGGCTCACCGGCTGCGAGGTTGGGCGTGCGGCTGTTCAGCGGGTCGTCCGGCCGGCCCGATCGCGGAATGCTCGTCAGCTTCGCGTTGACGGCCATCGCTTCCGTCAGCAGCGCCACTTCCTCGGGATCGATCGCGATGACCGCCTCCTGTACCGGCCGCACGCGCGTCGCCGCGCCTTCGGTCAGCGAGCTCTGATACACGGGGACGCCGCGCGTGATCATCGGCTCGACCATCAACCGCGCTCTGGACGATGACGCGTACGGTTGCCTGCTTGTCCCAGTTCGACAGCTGCGCCTGGAGCGCAAGCTGCTGGCTGTAGGGGCCCGAAAAGCCAAACGACTGACCGCCGCTGCCGCGGCTGGCGTCGATCGGCATCGTCGCCAGAAGATCGAAGCGGTCGCCGGCGTGCAGTCCGTAGAGACCATCGACCTTGTCCGCCGAGATCCGCACGGCGCGCTTTCCCGCGGGAATGCCGGCGACGATACCCTCGCGCGTTCCCTTCGGCAGGAAGTCGGACTCGGTGAAGACGTAGCCCGGCTCCTTTGTCGTGGTCGAGCACGCGGCCGATCACGTCGGAGATGCTCGATGAGCATCTCCGAGTGACCGCGCGCGGCGGCAGGTAGATCACGGCTGAGGCGGGCACGCGACGCATCCCACAGATGATCGCGGCGCACGCGCGAGTGCGCCGGAATGGCCTTGGCGGGCGTCGGCACCGCGAACCAGCCCGGCGGTCGGATGGCTCGCTCGACCTGAACCTCGACAGGTCGACAAGACCGAACGCCGATGAGCGCTCCGACGGATGACCACGACAGCCGCGACGGACCGCGAGCGCAATCATGGGACCGGGTGAACGCTGAAGGAGCCGCCGGCACGGCGTGGGGCTACTGGGACTCACTCGATTACCTCTCGACGGTAAATCGCCTGCGCGGATACCACTTTGCGGAACGGCCGAACCGTCCGACCCGCCAGCGCGAACTGCCGGCCGAGGCCGAACGCGCCGCGCGTACGGGCCGACGGCGCCCGGATCGTCGACAGGGATCGCCGGGCGGCGCGTTCATCTGCTGCACGCCGGCATCGTCGGCAACGATGAAGTTCGCCACGTTGCGGCGGAAGCGGATCGACGTCGGTTGGCGGCGACGCCCGGAAGCCGCTCAGCGCCGCGGCCTGGAACGGATAATTGACGCGCACCGCCACGAGCCCCCGCTGCGGCACCGGATCGGGTGCGCAGTGGACCGCAGTCGTCGGCGTTGGCCACGTAGACAAGACTGAACGGGCCGCGCTGCGGACAGTCGGCGTCGAGCGTCGCACGCATCTCCTGACGCACCGGGACCCACGTGATTGTTTCGACGCCGCTCGCGTCGCGTGAGTTGACCAGTGGAATCGCCACGGTCAGACCCGTCGGCGCCGCCTGGCCGTTCGGGCCGACCGCGCTGCACGCGCGCGCCGCCGCCGTCGCTGACGAGCGCGCCCGCATAGCGCATGCAGCCCCGCACGCGAGCGGCTCCGTGATCATCAACTGAGCGCAGCGCGCGGTTGCACGACCGGCATCGCCGCAAAGAAGCCGTCGATGATCGAGCCGCGACCGCCGGGTCGTTGAGATCGACGACCAGGCACGCCGGGTCGAAGACGCGCGCCTTGAGATCCACCAGACAGTTCGTCGGATCGGACGCCGGGTCGCACGACAGGGCGTAGTCGAACGTCGCGTTCGCGCGCACCGGCGCCACGGCAAGCTCGCGCGCCGCAAGCCGCGCGACGTCCTGCACCGCGTCGGCGTCGAACATCAGCCGCCCGAAGTCGATGGCCCCTGCCAGCAGCAGGTACAGCACGACCGATACGAGCGCGAACTCGACGAGCGCAGCCCCGCGCTCGCCGCGGCTCACTTGTTCTTCGTCTCCAGCACCAGCGACGAGCGCGCCGTCGCCGCCCACGCCGTCGCCCAGCCGCGTCTGCCCGTTGGCCTGCGTGATCGGCGTTCACGTCGAGGCCGATGCCCGTCGAGGAGTTGCCTCCGTCGAACCCTGGCGTGTTCGCCGAGGTCTCGATCGTCTTGCCGGCGACGATCGGGGCGTTGTCATCGGCGTGCGCACCGGGCATCACGGCCGCCGCCGTCCCGAGCATGTCGGTGACCTTGTGGCCGAACAGCGACACCGCCGCCGCGCCAATCAGTGCGACCCCGGCAATGATCAGCGCATATTCGACCAGCGCTGCGCCCCTGCTTCTCCGACAGCCGACGCGCGAACTTCGACATCACAGTCCTCCTGTCCCACTTCGTTACGGTTTCGATACGGCCATCGTTTACGGCTTCGCGAGAGCCGCCGTTCCGGCGAGGACCGAGCGGACGAGTTCATCCCGATTCGGAAATGACCATGCCGCGGCGGCCGGCACCGGCGACCGCACCACGACAGGGTTCACGACCACGATCAGCTCGGTGTCCTGGTCGTTCCGATTGAAGCTCTGAAACAACCTTCCCAGCAACGGCACATTCCGGATGCCCGGCGGCGACGCGGTATTGGTCGAGGTGTTGTTCGACATCAGGCCGCCGATGAGCAGCGCCTGGCCGTCCTGCAGCCGCGAACTCGTGCGCAATGCGCGCGTCTGGAACGCCGTCGTGGCCACCGCCGTGCCGGTGGCCTGGCGAATCGTGTCCGTCAGCACCGCGTCTGGCGTGACGACCAGCGGCTGGACGTCCAGCGTAATCGTTCCGTCGTCACCGACAAGAGGTCGAATCTGAAGCTGCACGCCGAAGGGCACGAATTCGACAGAGCTGAAGACGCCCGGCGTCGTCGCCGTCTGCCCGACGGCCGTCGTCGTCGTGCCGAATGCAGGCGCGAACGCGCTCGGCACCGGCACCTCACCGCCGACCTGCACCTGCGCCAGTTCACCGGACAGCACGGTCAGCGATGGTGACGAGGCGTCTGCGCGATCCCTTCCGCTCGAGCAGCGACAGCGCGGCGTCGATTGCCAGCGAACCGGCCGAATGCGCAACTGGTTGAGGAGCGCCCCGTTGAGGAACGAGAGACGTTCTGAATCGCGGGGCCGGCGGTGCCGACGCGGGCCGCCTGATCGCCCTGGACGATCGTCGCCGATTGCGCGGGATTGAGCGAGGGTTGGCGGAAATCCGACAGCAGCAGCACGGCGTTCGGGTTGAGCGTGCGCAGCTTCGTCCGGTTCACTTCCCACGAGGCGAATGTCCACGCGGACCTGCGGGAGGTCCACGACCTCGATGAACGAGAGGATGTGACCCGTTGGCCGCCTCGAGCGCCTTGGCGCGGCCCGATATTGGTCCGCACCTCATTGGTCAGCCGCGCCCCGCGGCGCCGCCGAACAGCGACGAGGTGGCGCCTCCACCCAACTGCGTCTGCGCGCTCGATTGCGTCTGGGCCTGCTCGAGAGCCCGCCGGCTTCGTCCGCCACGCACGCGGATGTCGTCGGCGGTGAGCGTCTGGCCGGCGAACAGCCGCGCGGCAATCGTCAGCACACGCACCAATGCAATCTGGTTCGGGACGCGTCCGTCGAGCACGAGCGTGTCCACGGCGTCGTCACGGACGTTGCCACGAAGTATCCGGCGAATCGTGACGTTCTGCCCGCCAATCTGCCGGATGGCTTCCTGGATCTTCTGCTCGGGCAGCGGCGGCGGCGTCTGGAGCTGAATCAGGTTGATGCACGGTGCCCGTTGAAGGGACGCTTCCCTGCAGCTGCGCGTTCGCCGGCGCGGGTGCCGCTGCGGGCGCGGCGACGCCCGCAGGGTGCCGCGGCCGGTCCGGAGGACCACGGACGGCGATGCAATCAGCGGTTGCGCGCCACCCAGGCGAGTGCCGCCGGCATCCAGATAATTGCGCGCGATTGCCTCGGCCGCCATCGACGCGTTGATGTCGGGGACGGTGCCCGTGAGCACCAGCGCGTCGCGGTCGGGCGCGCTCTCGACTTCGATCGAGGCGTCGATGCTCTTCAGCGCCCGCTCCAACAGCGAGAGATCGCGTTCGACGGAAAACCGGTACTCGCTCGACAAACCGTTGGCGAACCAGACAATCAGCGTCGTCCGGCCCGTTTCGCGTCCGAGCAGGAGCAGCTCGCGGCTCGAGATGACCTCGGCGGAGAGGATTTCGGTGTCGCCGACGGCAACGCGCTGAATGTCCTGTGGAAACGTGAGGCGCCTGTATTGCGATTTGATCAGCACGTTCACGGCGGGCTGGACGCCGGCCTGCACGGCACCCACCTGCGCGTACGCGCAAATGGACCCGCGGAGAGCGAGGCAATGGCCGCGAGTGCGATCAGGACGCAGCGGTGCACGAGATGACGGCCGCCTCGGGCAACAAGCCTGCCAGGCATCGGCGTCCAAATATCGGGGGATAACCGCAGCTCCGCCCGAAGCGCGGACGCAGTGTCATCCACGCACGACACAGATGTCGCCTCGAGGCTATGGCTTCGCACCCGGCACCAGACCCCTAACTTGTTGGAAGCTGGCGGATTGTAGCGGATTTCCGGGCCGGCCGCCCTAACTAAGGTCATGCCCCAGGGAGCGGTGTGCCGGGCGTCACGGGGTCGCGGGGAATCTTCCGAGCGCAATCAGAAGATCGAGCTGCGCCCGCTTCAACAAATCCTCGGCGATGGCCGACTGGGTCTCGACGTCGCGCGCCTGGCGCTGCGCGTCGAGCACTTCGATGTTGGTGTTCGCTCCCTCGCGAAACGCCACGTCCGTAATCATCACGACCTGATTGGCGCGGTCGGCCGCCAGCTGCGCGGCGGTGAACGCGCGCGTCGTTGACGCGACCGCGTCGCGCGCGGTGCGAATCTGGGAGGCGGCTTCCCGCTCGGCGTTGGTGCGCTCGAACTTGATCGAGTTGAGATCCGCCAGGCGCTGAGCCTTCTCTCCGGAACGAAATCCGCTGTCGTACAGCGGCACGGCAAACAGCACCTGCGCGCGCCACGAAAACGCGTCTGCAAAGAGGCCGGGCGGCTCGAGCAGCGTCGGCGTAAAGACCGCGTTCAGCGACGGCAGCCGGTCTTTCCACGAGTCGCTGAACACGCGCTGTGCGGCTGCCTCGCGGGCAATCAGCAGCTGGATGTCGGTGCGATTGGTGACGCGGCCGAGCTCGTCGGGAATGTTGAACACGGGATAGTCCACGGCGTCCACCGGGCGGTCGACGCCCACCAGGACGCCAAGGGCCTCCTGGGAAAGCTGAATCGCCAGCAGCGCTTCACTCAACGCGCGTTTCGTCGCTCAGCATCTCCTGTTCCGCGCGCAGCGCGTTCAGCCAGCTCCCGATGCCGCCCTGGAAGCGCTGGTTCGCGAACTCGAAGTGCGCCCTCGCGTTGTCGCGCGCCCGGCTGTTCAGGTCGAGCACGCGGCGCCGCGCGATGATGGCCAGATACGTCTGCCCCGCCGCAACCGCTACCTGCCGCTGAACATCCTTCGTGTTCTGCTGCGCCGACCACGATCTGGTCGCCGGCCTGGTTACGCTGCGCCCAGGCGACCGGCGCCAGGATCGGCACGCCGAAGGTCGCCGCGCTCTGCGTCTGCACCGCGGGGACGATGCTCTGGCCGTCGAACGTGACGGGGTTGGAGATGTTGACCGCCACCGCCGCCGCCAGCGAGGGAAGCGACGAGGAGCGCACCTGCCGGAGAATCGCCTCGGCCCGCATGATGCCGGCGGTCGCCTGCGCGACGGTCGGGTTGTTCCGAATGGCGCGGTCGATCGCTTCCTGAAACGTCAGGCGCTCGATGCCCTGCGCGGAGCTTGATGTCGCGGCGATGGTCGCCGCGAGAAATGCCACCACGAAGACGCGAAGAACGCGAAAGGGGCTCCTATCGCATGGCGTCGCACTCTGTTCGGCCGGTGCGGGGCCTGAACCACCACCGCGAATCGTTTGAATCACGACATACAGAACCGGGATGAACAGGATGTTCAGGAATGTCGCGAACAACATTCCGCCGGCGACTGCGGTGCCGACCGAGTGGCGGCCTTCCTGTCCCGCGCCCGACGCGAACACCAGCGGCATCACGCCCAGGATGAACGCGAGCGACGTCATGAGGATCGGCCGCAGCCGGATGCGCGCGGCTTCGATCGCCGGCGTCAACGACCGACAGCCCCTGTCCGCGCAGCTGCTCGGCGAACTCGACGATCAGAATGGCGTTCTTCGCCGCGAGGCCGATCAGCATGACGAGGCCGACCTGGCAGTACAGATCGTTCTGCAGGCCGCGAGCCCACTGCGCCGACAGCGCGCCGAGCACCGCGAGCGGCACGCCGAGCAGCACGATCAACGGCAGGACGAGCGACTCGTACTGCGCGGCCAGCGTCAGGTAGACGAGCAGCAGGGCGATGCCGAAGATGCAGGCCGACTGCCGGCCAGCCTTGATTTCTTCGAGCGAGATACCCGACCAGGCATACCCGAAGCCCTGCGGCAGCGCCTGCGCCGCGAGCCGCTCCATCTCCTCGATGCGCCTGACCGGAGCTGAAGCCGGGCGCCGCCGATCCGTTGATCTCCGCCGAGCGGAACAGGTTGAAGTGGCTGATCACCTGCGGCGCGGTCGTTTCGCGCACCCGGACGACGCTTGCCGAGCGGCACCATCTCGCCGCCGTTGGTCCGCGCGTAATGCTGGCCCAGCGATTTCGGATCGGAGCGATAGGCTTTGTCCGCCTGCACGTAGACGCGATACGCGCGGTTGTTGAAGTCGAAGTCGTTCACGTAGGTCGAACCCAGGTAGGTCTGCATCGCGTTGGTGATCTCGCTGATCGGCAGGCCGAGACTTCGCGCCTTCTCGCGATCGATGCTCGACGGCCAGCTGCGGATCGTTCGCCGTGAACGCGCTGAAGAGTCCGGTCACGCGCTGCGACTTGCCGCGAGGCGCCGACAACGCCGAAGGTCGCCGCGGCCAGGTTCTGGATGTTGGCCGTTCCGCCGCCCTGGTCGAGCACCTCGAACGTGAAGCCGCCAAACGCACCCAGTCCCTGGATGGACGGCGGCGCGAACGGAATCACGATACGCGTTCTGAATCCCGAAGAGCTGTCCGCGCAGCCGCGGAAGAATGTTCTGCAGCCGATGCTCGTCGCCCGGCCGGTCGGCGAACGGCCTTCAGCTTGGCGAAGATCAGCCCCTGGTTCGGCGCGCTGCCTGCGAAGCTGAAGCCGACGACCGAGAACACCGACTCGACTTCCGGGGTCGCCATCAGGATGGCTTCTCGGCCTCTTTCGTGCGACGTTCGCGGTGTATCGCAGCGACGCCCGGCGCGGCGCCTGCACGATCGTGATGAAGTAGCCGGCGTCCTCCTCGGGCACGAACGACTGCGGCACGCGGGTGTAGACGCAGTACGTGGCGCCGAGCAGGCGCGATGAACACGCACGACCATCGACCCAGCGGACACGCATCAGGCCGCGTACGGTGCGGACGTAGCGCGTTGGTCCCGCCGTGAATGCCACGCTCGACCGCGCCGAAGAACCGGCCCTTGCCGTGGCTGCTCGTGCCGCAGCAGCAGCGCGGAGAGCGCCGGCGTCAGCGTCAAGCGCGTTGAACGCCGAAATCGCCGACCGCGAACGCGATCGTCATCGCGAACTGCTGATAGAGCCGGCCGGTCGTGCCGGGAAGAACGCAACCGGCACGAACACCGCGATGAGCACCAGCGCCGTGGCGATGACCGCGCCGAACACTTCGCGCATCGCGTCCGACGCCGCCTCGCTGCGATCCCTTCTGTATTCCTGCATGTGCCGCTCGATGTTCTCGATCACGACGATCGCATCGTCGACGACGATGCCGGTGGCCAGGACGATGCGCGAACAGCGTCAGCGTGTTGATCGAGAAGCCGAGCAGCGTGCACGAACGCGAACGCGCCGATGAGCGACACCGGCATCGTGAGCGTCGGGATCAGCGTGGCGCGCCAGCTCTGGAGGAACAGGAACATCACGAGCACGACGAGCGCCGATCGCTATCGGCGAGCGTCTTGAGCACCTCGCGGATCGATTCCTGCACGACCGTGGTCGTGTCGAACGCGATCTGGTATCTGCAGGCCCGGCGGGAACGACTTCGCCAGAGCCGCGCCAGCTCCGTCGATCACGCCGCGTGTTCGACGTCGAGCGCGTTGGCGGTCGGCAGCGCGATGACGCCAAAGCCGACCGCGTCGCGTCCCTGGAAGCGCAGCGACGACGCAGTAGGTCTCGGCGCCGAGCTCCACGCGCGCCGACATCCTGCAGGCGGACGAGCGAGCCGTCCGTTCGCCGGCCTTGACGATGATGTTGTCGAACTCCGGACGCGCTCGTGCAGCCGTCCGCGCCGCGCGGACGCTGAGCTGATACGTCTGCCCTCGGGCGCCGGCGAATCGCCGACGCTGCCGGCGGCGACGTTGACGTTCTGCTCGCGCAGCGCGTTCACGACGTCGCCCGCCGTCAGCTGGCGCGCCGCCAGGCGGACGGATCGAGCCAGACGCGCATCGAGTAGCTTGCGCTCGCCGAAGATGATGACGTCGGCGACGCCGGGCACGCGCTTGAGCGCGTCCTTGACGTAGACGTCGATGTAGTTGCGAGATGAAGAGCGAGTCGTACTCGCCCTGCTCGGAGTAGACGCCGGCCGGCCAGCACGAAGTTCGTCGCTGACTTCTGCACGGTCACGCCGAGCTGGCGCACTTCGGCCGGCAGCCGGCCCGAGCGCCTGGTTGACGCGGTTCTGCACGTCGACCGGCGGCGAGGTCCGGATCGCGCGTGACGTCGAACGTCACGCGTGATCTGGCTGCACGCCGCTGTTGGTGCTCGACGAGGTCATGTAGAGCATGCCCTCGACGCCGTTGATCGCCTGCTCGAGCGGCGTCGTGACCGCGGTCTCGACCGTCTGCGCGTTGGCGCCGGTGTAGATCGCCGGTGACCGTTGACCGTCGGCGGCGCGACCTGCGGATACTGCGCGATCGGCATCGTGCGGGATCGCGAGCAGCGCCGGCGAGGATGATGACGAGCGAGCAGACGGTCGCGAGGATCGGGCCTGCGGATGAATGTGTCGACAAACATGAGGTATCAGGTATCAGGTGTCAGGCGCCTTGAGATCAGCAGGTTTCAGGCCTCAGGTTTTGACGGGAACGCCGTCCTGGAGTTTCTGGATGTTCGACACGATCACCTTCTCGCCTTCCTTGACGCCGCCGCGGACGATGTAGCTGTCGCCAATCAGCTCGCCGATCGGTGACGGCTTCTGCCGCGCGACGGTGCCGCCGCTGTCCCTGCTTCGGCGACGAAGCACGAGCTTACTGGCCGCTGATGCGGTTGACGGCGACGACGGGCACGGAGATCGCCGGCTCGGTGGTCCAGACGATGCGCGAGCGCACGCACTGCTGCACGCGCACGCCCGGCGGCCGCGTCCGCAGTGTCGCCTTCACCAGGATCGACTGCGTGGCATCGTCCGCGCGCGGCGCGACGAACGTGATTGGGTTGCTGCGCGACGACCTTGCCGTCCGATGTCGAGCAGCTCGACGGTCAGGCCCTCGCGAAGCGTCGGTGGCGCGCTCGAGCGGCACGTTGATGTACGCCTCGAGCCCTTCAGCGGCGTCGATCGTCGTGATGAACGTGGCCGGCGTGACCCGGTCGCCCTCGCCGGATCGCGATGTCGCCGACGATGCCGTCGGCGGGCGCGGTCACACGGTAGTACTGCAAGCTGCACCTGGTCTTCGCGAATCTGCGAGTTCACCGCCGCCAGTTGCGCTTCAGCCGTCTTCACCGTCGTCTCGGCCTGTTCGAGCTCCGCGCGGCTGACGGCCCCGCCGTCGAACAGCTTCTGCATGCGCGCGAGCTGCTGCTGCGCGAACTCGAGGTCCGCTTCGCGCGACGCGCGCTGCGACTGCGTAGGCGGACACGGTCGCCTGCTGTTTGTCGGGGTCGATCTGGACGAGCGCCTGCCCGGCGCGGACACGGTCGCCCGCCATCACCATGATCTGCCGGACGATGCCGTCGACCTGCGGCTGGATGTTCGTCGATCGCAGCGATCGGATCGTGGCGACGAACTCGCTCGTCTGCGGGATGGGCTTCGGCGCGATCGTGATGGTCTTGACGTTCATCGCCGGAAACGCGCCACGGCCACCGGCAGCGCCGCCGGCCTGCTGAGTGTCACCGCCGCCGCAAGCGGCCGCAACGACTGCAGATAGAAAGGAGTGGGAGGAAGCGCGCACGCATAAGCTGTCGATTCTACCTTGGACGTCCGGATGGGGCCTGCAAGGTCCGGCTGAAGCCGGACCCCACCGATACTCGCCCGCTGACGCAGACGGTGCCAGTTCATGGACTGCAAACTGTATCCGGCGAGCATCATCGGTGGGGTCCGCTTTCAGGCGGACCTTCAGGCGGACGTTGCAACTCTCGTGATGGCCCCGAGCAGCGCCGCGCCGCAGGAATGGCTTGCGCGAGAAACACCGCCTCTCCGCGTTCGACGTCCGCAAGCGTCTCGGTGTCGCGATAACCCGACATGTACACCACGCGGAGCATCGGACGCATGCTGCGAAGCCGGTCGGCGAGCTCGGGCCCACGGATGCCGGGCATGACGATGTCTGTCAGCAGCACGTCGATGTCGCCCGTGTGCTCGCCGGCGACGCGTTCGGCCTCCATCGCCGTCGCTGGCTTCGACCACCGCGTATCCGGACCTTCTCAGCATCGCCGACGCAAGGTGTCGCACGCCCGGTTCGTCGTCCACGACGAGCACGGTCAGCGCGCGGCCCTCGACCGGATCCGCTGGAATCGTCAGCGCGATCGGCGGAGGCGGCGCCGCGATCGCCGGCAGATAGATCTTGAACGTCGTGCCTCGTCTCGGCGCCGCTCATGAGCTCCACGTGCCCGCCGCTCTGTCGGACAAACCCGTAGACCATGGCGAGACCGAGACCCGTTCCCTTGCCGCGCTCCTTGGTCGTGAAGAACGGCCTCGAAGATCCGCTCCCGGATGTCGTCGGGGATGCCGCTTCCACGGTCCGCTACTTCAAGGACAACCGCCTGCGCCGGACGTGACGGCATGCGGCTGATCGCCTCTTCATCGTCCGGCGTGGCCAGCCGCGTGCGCACCGAAATCGGGCCACCGGTCTGCATCGCGTCGCGCGCGTTGACGACGAGATTCATCACGACCTGCTCCATCTGGCCGCGATCGGATGCGATGGGTGGAAGGCCGGCCGCAAGCTCGACGTTCAGTTCGATCATCCGGGCCGAGCAGCCGCGACAGCATCTGCTGCATGTCGCCGATGACGGTGCCGATCTGCAGCGGCTCCGGCTGGAGCACCTGCTTGCGGCTGAAAGCGAGGAGCTGGCGCGTGAAACGCGCGGCGCGATCGCACGCGGCAAGAATGTCCTCGAGCGCCTCGCGCGTGGGTCGCCGGGCGGCACCAGTTCCAGCATGAAACTGGCGTTGCCGCCGATCGTCGTGAGCAGATTGTTGAAGTCGTGCGCGATGCCACCGGCCAGCCGGCCGAGCGCCTCCATCTTGTGCGCCTGCTGCACGTCGTCGCCGTCCCGGCGCCGCTGCGTCTTCCATCTTCCCGGCGATCGGTGACGTCGCGCGCCACGCCGAAGATCGTCGGCCCGTCCGTGCCGCGCGGTCCGACACCGCGCAGCCGGTTCTCGAACCAGCGGTAGGTGCCGTCGCGATGACGAATGCGATATTGAAACGTGGTCGTCGCCGAGCTGTGGAACGCTTCGCGGGTCTTGTCCTGGACGTTGTCCAGGTCCTCCGGATGAATGACCGTGTTGCCAAGCGCGATCATTTCGTCCGGCGTGTAATCAAGCAGGTCGGTGACGCGCGAGCTCACCGATTCGACCACCGCGCCGCTGTCGGTCGACTTCAACCGGAAGATGATCTCGTCGATGTTCTCCAGCACGATCGAGTCGATGTGCCGCGCCGGCTCGTCCCGCGTGCGCTGGCCGGCGGCGAACCGCTCGCGTGCGCTGCGGTAGCGGATGAAGAGGGCCACGAAGGCGACGGTCGCCGCGACCGCCCACAGGGTGAGGAGGAGCACCACGCGAATTTTACCGCTTACTTGCCGAAGATGCCCTTCAGCCCCCTGCCAATGGCGCCGAAGACTCCCTGGACGGCGCGCTGCACGCGCTGCTTCATATTCCCCTGATGGATCGTGCAGAGACGGGACGGGATATCGTCACCGTCCTTGAAGTTTACTCCGCGTAGATCGGACAGGCCCTCGACCGGCCGCAGATAGGACACGCGACACAGGTCCTCCGTCCGCATCTCGCCGGGCGGCTCAAAGGCATGCGCGGCGGAGGCGCTGCGCGGTCCGGCGCATGAAGTCGGCCCAGATCGGCAGCGCGACGCGCGCGCCCGTGCCCCCTCGCGAATCCGCTCCGGCTGGTCGAAGCCCGACCCAGACGCCGACGACCACGGCCGAGTTGAAGCCGACAAACCAGGCGTCGCGATAATCGTTGGTCGTGCCCGTCTTGCCGCCAACCGCGCCGTGGACGCCCAACCGCCGAGCGGAGGCGCCGGTGCCGCGATCGACCACGTCCTCGAGCATCGTCAGCATCTGGAACGCGACCTGCGGCGAGAGGACCTGCTCGCTCTCGATGTTGGTTCGATGCACGCGGTCGCCGTCGGCGTCCTCGACGTCGATGATGCCCGCGCGGACGCACGCGATAACCGAGCGTCGGAAAGACTGCGTAGCGCCGCGGTGAGATCGAGCGGCGTGACGAGACCGCTGCCGAGCGCGAGCGACGGCACGTCCGGCTGATTCGTGACGCCGAGGTCGTGTCGCCAAGTCGCAGCACGGGACGCGAGCCGACCTGCTGCTGCAGGAGCACCGGCGGCCGCGTTGCTCGATTCGAGCAGCGCCTCGCGCAACGTCAGCGTGTCCTGCTCGCTGGCGCGCTCGTCGCGCGGGATCCACACGCCTTCGGGTGCGCTGACCGCGACCTGCTTGATGCCGGTGATCGTCGATACCGGCGACATGCCCGCTCTCGAGCGCGACCGAATAGACGAACGGCTTGAAGGCGGAGCCGGGCTGGCGCCGGCTGCGCACGGCGCGGTTGTACGGCGTGTCGCGAGAAATCGGAGCCGCCGACCATCGCGAGCAGGTTGCCGGTGTTCGGATCCATCGCGACGAGCGCCGCCTGGAGGTTCACTGCCGCCGAGCTGGCGAAGTCCGTCGCGCACCGCGGCCTCCGCGGCATCCTGCAGCTCCGGGCACGAACGTCGTGTGGACTTTCCAGTCAGGCGGATTGTCGCCGCCGTAGATGTCGCGGAACTGCTGGCGCAGATACTCCTTCGCGTAGCCGTGCCGCGCGTTCGACACCGACGGCGGCGGATCGATCCGGATCTGCTCGGCGCGCGCCGGCCTGCTCCTGCGCCGGCGTGATCTTTCCTCCTCGCGCATCCGCTGCAGGACGACGAAGCTGCGGCGGCGCGCGGCGTCGAAGTGCGTCCAGGGCGAGTAGGCCGCCGGGGCGCGGATGATGCCGGCGATCAGCGCCGCCTCGCCGAGCGTCAGCTGCGACGCCGGCTTGCCGAACAGCTTCTCCGACATCGATCTCGACGCCGTAGACGCCGCCGCTCAGGTACACGCGATCGAAATAGAGCTCGAGGATCTCCTTCTTGCTGAGGAAGATCTCCGAGCAGGACGGCGAGCGCGGCTTCCTGGCCTTGCGCGCGAACGTGCGCGCGTTCGACAGGATACAACGTGCGCGCGAGCTGCTGCGTGATGGTGCTGCCGCCCTGCGTCCCTTCCCTCGATCGCAGGTTGAAGAACGCGGCGCGGGTCACGGCGATCGGGTCGATGCCAGGATGCAGGTAGTAACGGTGATCCTCGATCGAGATGACCGCGTCCTCGAAGTAGGTGGAAATCTGCTCGATCGGGACATCCCGCCGCTGCTCGTCGAGCGGGAACCACTCCCGCCCCATCGCGTCGTAGAACATCGTTCCGCCGACGCCGCTGATTGAGCCGGTAGATGGCGCCAGGCGTGGCGGCCGCTCCAGACCAGGATCACCGCCACGAACACGATGACGCTGGCGCCGCCGATCACGATGATCCAGTCGCGCCACGAGAGGCCGCGGAAGGCGGAGAACCGCACGAATCAATCCTACCTTTTGCGGGACGCCCCGCTCATCTGCGCGTATGGCCGCAGGTGGCGTCATGCTACCCTTTGCGCGATGAAATACCCGTTGTTTGCGATGGTTGCCGTCGCGACGCTGACGGCGGCACTGGCCGCCCAAACGGCAAATCACGAGGGCGATTTCCTGACGCGCATCCGTCGACTCACCGTCGAAGGCAGGCGCGCCGGCGAGAGGCTACTGGTCGCCCGACGGCAAGCGGCTCGTCTTTCAGAGCGAGCGCGAACCGGGCAATCCGTTCTATCAGATCTATGCGCTCGACCTGACGACGCGGCGACATCACAGCGCATCTCGCCCGGGCATCGGCAAGACGACGTGCTCGTTCTTCCGGCCGGGGACGCGATGAAATCGTAGTTCGCGTCCACGCATCACGATCCGAAGTCGAAGCAGTATCAGGAGGAGGAGCTGACGTTCCGCGCGTCGGGCAAGAGCGGCGCTATTCGTGGGACTACGACCCTGAGATGGAGATTTACGTCTATCAGCGAGAGGCGGACCTCAGGCCGCCTGACAGACGGCTGACGAACGCGCGCGGCTACGACGCCGAAGGCAGCTACTCGCCGGACGGCCAGTGGATCGTCGTTCACGTCGATGCGCGACGCGCTACAACCGCGCGCTGACGCGCCGAGGAACAGAAGCAGCTCGAGATCGATCCGAGCTACTTCGCCGAGATCTACATCATGCGCGCCGATGGTTCGGGCCAGAAGCGGCTGACGAACGTGCGCCGGCTACGACGGCGGACCGTTCTTCTCGCCGGACGGCAAGCGGATCATCTGGCGGCGGTTCGACGACGAGCGGGCTCATCGCCAACGTGTGCACGATGAATCCGGACGGCAGCGACGTGCGGCAGATCACCGACTTCGGCGCGATGAGCTGGGCGCCCTACATCCACCCGTCAGGCGAGTACATCCTCTTCGCGTCGAACAAGCTCGGGTTCGAGAACTTCGAGGTCTTCATGGTGGACATCGACGGCAAGAAGGAGCCCGTGCGCGTCACCTACTGCGGACGGCTTCGATGGACTGCCGGTCCCGTCGCCGGACGGCCGTCAGCTGGCGTGGACGTCGACGCGCGGCGGGCGGCAGCGACGGTCAGATCTTCCTGGCGCAGTGGAATCCACGAGAAGGCGCTGGAAGCCCTGCGCGCCGCGCCGGAACGCGGGGTCAGACCCCGGTGATGGGTCGTGTCGGGGTCAGACCCCGGTGGTGATCCGACTCCGACTCGAGCACGGAGCGACTCAAGGTACGCAGTTTATGAAACGCATTCTCACTCGGTGTTCTGCCTTTTTCCACGGCCGTCACGCGCAGCAGACGGCAGTCGCGTCGCGAACGCGCGCGGGCGGTCGAATTTCTTGCCTCCGATCGGCTCGAGGGCCGCGACACCGGATCGCCTGGTGAACGGCTCGCCGCCGATTACATCGCGATGCAGCTTGCGCGCGTCGGCGCCAGGCCGCTGCCGGGTCATCGCCGACATGTTCATGCCGTTCGAGTTCACGGCCGGCACGCGCGACGGCGGATCGACCTGACCATTCGCGGCACCGGAGGCGCCTCGCAGGCGCTGCAGCGGCGCGGAGCAGGTGCAGGCGCTCTCGTTCTCGGATGACGCGACCGTCAGCGGCCCTGTCGTGTTTGCGGGCTACGGCCTGGTCGGTTCCCGAGTCGCAGGACTCGGGCTACGACAGCTACGCCGGGCCTCGACGTCAAGGACAAGATCGTCCTCGTCCTCCACTACTTCCCCGAAGACACCGACCCGAAGACGAAGGCCGCGCTCGCCCGCTACTCCGATCTCCGTTACAAGGCGCTGCGCCGCACGACAGCACGGCGCCAAAGGGCTGCTCGTCGTCACCGGCCCGCGCTCGCCCAACGCCGGGCAAACGCTGCGCATGACGTTCGACACCGCGCTGTCGGGTTCCGGCATCCCGGCGGCGACCATCAGCGGCGCCGTCGCGAACGCACTGTTCGCCGGCGCACCGAAGACGCTCGGCCGCCACGCAGGAAGAGTTCGACTCCGGCAATCCGCACGTCGGCGGCTTCGCGCTCCCTCCTACCGTCGATCTGGCGACGAAGGTCGTTCGCGAGAAGCTCACCGCGCGCAACGTCGTTGCGTACCTTCCGGCGAATCCGGGATCCCGGCTCCCGGACGCCGGCAAACCGTGGGTGATCGTCGGCGCGCACTACGACCACCTGGGGCACGGCACACGCGGCACGTCGCTCGCCAACAAGGATGAAGCCGGCAAGATTCACCACGGCGCGGACGACAATGCATCCGGCACCGCGGCCGTTCTCGCGATCGCGGCAACGCTCGCGAAACAGCCGGCGCGCCGCAACATGCATGTTCGCGCTCTGGTCCGGCGAGGAGATCGGCCTCGTCGGCTCGAACGCGTTCGTGATGAATCCGCCTGTTCCGCTCGCGCAGGTGGCCGCGCTATCGTCAACTTCGACATGGTCGGCCGCATGCAGAACAACCGTCTCGCCGCGGACGGCGTCGGGTCGAGCCCGGCGTGGTCGCGCATTCTCGAGCGCGCCAACGTCGCAGCCGGATTCGACCTCGCGACCAATCCGGATCCCTATCAGCCGACCGACAGCTCCAATTTCAACCAGGCAGGGTTGCCGACGCTGTTCTTCACCACCGGCTCGCATCCCGACTATCACCGTCCAAGCGACACCGCGGACAAGATCAACTACGAGGACCTCGATCGCATCGTCGATTTCGCGGCGGCGGTGATCCAGGCGGTGGCGAACGTGGACATGGCACCGCGAGTTCACCAAGGTCGATCCTCCGGCAGACCGGCGCGACGCTGCGCTGGCGTACGCGTCACGACCGGCACGATCCCTGACTACACGACCGAGGCGAAGGGTCTGTTGCTGGCCGGCGTGCGTTGGCGGCGGCCCCGCCGAGAAGGCCGGCCTGATGAAGGGCGACATCGTCGTCGAGATCGCCGGACAGTCGATCACGAACATCTACGACTACACGTTCGCGCTCGAGCTGTTGAAGGCCGACACGCCGGTGAAGGTCGTGTTTACGCGCAACGGCGAGCGGCGCGAGGTGCAGCTCATGCCTGCCGGTCGTCGGTAAGCAGATCCGTCGCCTTCTCCTCCATCGAATCGTGCACGTGCTCGACTGGGTCCCTCTGGCGCGCGCGTAGATGTACGCCATCGACGAAGATGACGATGATGAGCCCGAGCGAAATCGACCTCGGGACCTCGAATTCCACGTATCCAGCCGCGTGCAGACTACTCGAGCGCCAGCTTGACGCCCACCCACGCGATGATGACGAACGCGGCATCGACCAGCGTCGGATAGCTTCTGCACCAGCGCGATCAGCTGTCCGACCACCAGCCGCATGCGCGACGATGCCGAGCACGCCGCCGGTGATGACGACCCACATCTTGCGGTGACATCGCGACCGCGACGAGGATCGAGTCAATCGAAAACGCGAGGTTGACGAGCTCCGACGCGGACGATCGTCGCCCAGCAGGGCAGACAGGCCGAGCATCGGCCTTCGCCTTCGGCGGGGCCTGCCGGTCCGCGCCCTCGTCGTGGCCGAAGAAGTGCGAGATACGTCAGCATACGAAGGTAGAGGCCGCCGGCCAGCTTCACCCACGCGACTTGAATCAGGTAGACCGCGAGCAGCGTCGCGATGACGCGCAACGCGAATCGCGCCGACGAGCCCGTATTGCAGCGCCTTCTTGTGCTGGCTGCGCGGCAGCCCCAGAACCATGACGGCCATCACGAGGGCGTTGTCGGCGCTCAGCAGACCTTCGAGCGCGACGAGCAGACCGATGGTGACGAAATCAGATGCCTGGATGTCCAAGACCTCAATGCTACCTGTCCCGCGACTCGGACTCGCGCGTGAGGCGTAGCGGACTCCGAGTCGAGTGGCGAGACGACTCATGACCTTGACATAGCTCGTATCAATACCTAGACTCGGATCGTGTAGCCTGATGCGTTGATCCGACTCAGCGTTTCAGATTGTGGGGTATGGCTTCCGATCAGGATCTGTTTCTCATCAGCATGGCGGCGGAGATGCTCGGCATGCACCCGCAGACGCTCCGCGAAGTACGAGCGACTCGGGCTGATTCAGCCGTCGCGCACGATCGGCAGCATGCGTCTCTACTCGCGTGACGAGCTGGAGCGGCTCCGCCTGATCAAACGTCTCGTCGACGAGCTCGGCATCAACCTCGCTGGCGTACAGCGACTGCTCTCGATCGCCGAGGTCGATGCACCGCATCCAGCCGCTGATGGACGAAAACGCGTTGAGCACGGGCGCCGGCCGCCGGCAACTGCTGTCGGAGATGCGGCGCCTCAACGAGATAGTCGGATCTGTAAACGTGGAATTCAAAGACTATTACGCCACGCTCGGCGTGACGAAGGGCTCCACGGAGAAGGAGATCAAGCAGGCCTTCCGGAAGCTCGCGCGCAAGCACCACCCGGACGTCAACCCGGGCGACAAGGCCGCCGAGTCCAAGTTCAAGGAGATCAACGAGGCGTACGAAGTCCTCGGCGATGCGGCCAAGCGCAAGAACTACGACGAGCTTGGCGCGAACTGGCGCGCCTACGAGCAGGCGGAGCGTGCCGGCGGTCCGAACCCGTTCGCCGGCCAGTGGAACGCCAACACGGGCGGCGGCAGTGCCGGCGGCGGCTTCCGCACGATGACGCAGGAAGAAATGGAGGAGATGTTCGGAGATCAGAACCCGTTCTCCGACTTCTTCACCACCTTCTTCGGCGGCGGCGGCTTCGGCCAGCGGGAATCGTCCGCGCGTGGCGGCTCCCGCGCCCGCGCACGTCAGCGGCCGGGGCGCGACGTCGAGCACGAGCATCGAGCTGTCGCTCGAGGATGCCTACAACGGCGCCACCCGCCGGCTCTCGCTCAAACACGACGGGCATGCACGGACGGTGGACGTCCGCATCCCCGCCGGCGTCGGCGACGGGTCGCGCGTCAGCGATTACCGGCGAAGGCGAATCCGGGACCGGCGGCGCGGCGTCTGGAGATCTGTATCTGCGCGTGCGGCTGGCGCCGCATCCACTCTTCGAGCGCAAGGGACGCGATCTCTACGTGAAGGCGCCGCTGCCGGTGACGACCGCGGTGCTTGGCGGCGAGGTGGAAGTGCCGACCATTTCCGGCAAGTCCGTGCGGCTGAAGATTCCCGCGCTGACACAGAACGGACAGGTGTTCCGCCTCAAGGGCTACGGGATGCCGGCCGTCGGCAAGAGCGACGAGAAGGGCGACGCGTACGCGCGCGCCGAGATCCAGCTGCCCGCGCAGCTGACCCCGAGGAGCGCGACGCACTACGAGGCGCTGGCGAAACTGAACGAGGGAAGCGCGAAGAAACACAGCGCCGCATAGGAGCTGACAGCTGACCGTGGGCAGCTGGCAGTCAGAACTCGATGGACTTCAAGAAACTGACTGAGAAGGCACAGGAAGCGGTCATGACGGCGCAGAACATCGCGTCCGAGATGACCGCATGCCGAAATCACGCCCGAGCACCTGCTGGTCGCCCTTGCCGAGCAGGAAAGCGGCATCGTCCCGTCGCTCCTGCGCAAGATGACGCTCGACCCGGTGCAGGTCGCCGGCCAGGCGCGCATGCTCCTCGAATCGCTGCCCGAAGGCGTACGGCGCCGACGTGCGCCTGTCGCCGCGCATGAACCAGATCGTGCAATCCGCGCAGGCCGAGGCGACGCGGCTGCAGGACGAATACATCAGCACCGAGCATCTGTTCCTCGCGCTGGCGAGCGAGGCGGACGCTCCCTGCCGCGCAGCTGCTGAAGCGGCTCGGCGTCACGAAAGACACGCTCTACCAGGCGCTCACGCAGGTGCGTGGCAGCCAGCGCGTCACGTCGCAGAACCCGGAATCCACCTACGAAGCGCTCGCCCGCTACGGCCGCGATCTGACGGAACTTGCGCGCAAGGGCAAGCTCGATCCGGTCATCGGCCGCGACGAAGAAGTGCGCCGCGTCATCCAGGTGCTCTCGCGCCGCACCAAGAACAACCCGGTGCTGATCGGCGAGCCCGGCGTCGGCAAGACCGCCATCGTCGAAGGCCTCGCGCAGCGGATCGTCCGCGGCGACGTGCCCGAGGGGCTGAAGAACAAGAAGATCTTCGCGCTCGACATGGGCGCGCTCGTCGCCGGCGCGAAGTATCGCGGCGAGTTCGAGGAACGGCTGAAGGCGGTGCTCAAGGAGATCGCCGACGCGGAAGGGCAGATCGTCCTCTTCATCGACGAGCTCCACACGGTCGTCGGCGCCGGGGCCGCCGAGGGCGCCATGGACGCGTCGCAGATGCTCAAGCCGATGCTCGCGCGCGGCGAGCTCCACACGATCGGCGCGACGACGATCGACGAATACCGCAAGCACATCGAGAAGGACGCCGCGCTCGAACGCCGCTTCCAGCCGGTGATGGTCGGCGAGCCGACCGTCGAGGACACGATCTCGATCCTGCGCGGCCTGCGCGAACGCTACGAGATCCATCACGGCGTCAAGTTCAAGGACGCGGCGCTCGTCGCCGCCGCGGTGCTCTCGCACCGCTACATCTCGGATCGGTTCCTGCCCGACAAGGCCATCGATCTGATTGACGAAGCCGCGTCCAAGCTGCGCATGGAGATCGACTCGATGCCGGCGGAGCTCGACGAGGTACGCCGCCGCGTCATGCAGCTCGAGATCGAGCGCGAGGCGCTGCGCAAGGAGAAGGACCAGGCGTCGGTCGAGCGGCTCGAGCAGGCTGGAAAAAGAGCTCGCCAACCTGAAGGAAGAGCATGGCGCGCCTGCAGGCGCACTGGCAGCAGGAGAAAGACGCCATCCAGGCGGGCGAGCGAGCTGAAGCGAGCAGCTCGAAGACGCGCGGCAGGAGATCGGCGATCGCGCAGCGCGCCGGCGACTACGCCAAGGCGTCCGAGCTGCAATACGGGCGCATTCCCGAGCTCGAACGGCGCATCCAGGAGGCGGAAGCCGGCTGGCGGCGCTGCAGGCACCGAAGGGCATGCGCATGCTGAAGGAAGAGGTCGACGAGGAGGACATCGCCGACGTCGTCGGCGAAGTGGACCAACATCCCGGTGAGCCGGCTGATGGAAGGCGAAATCCAGAAGCTGATTCACATGGAGGACCGCCTCCACAAGCGCGTCGTCGGCCAGGACGAAGCGATCAGCGCCGTGTCCAACGCGATGCGGCGGGCACGCGCGCGGACTGCAGGACCCGAACCGCCCGCTCGGCAGCTTCATCTTCCTCGGGCCGACCGGCGTCGGCAAGACCGAGCTGGCGCGCGCGCTCGCCGAGTTCCTCTTCGACGACGAGCAGGCCATGATTCGGATCGACATGTCGGAGTATCAGGAGAAGCACACGGTCTCGCGGATGATCGGCGCGCCTCCCGGATACGTTGGATATGACGAGGCTGGCCAGCTGACCGAAGCCGTCCGCCGGCGCCCCTACTCGGTCGTCTTGTTCGACGAGGTCGAGAAGGCGCATCCGGAGGTGCTGAACGTCCTGCTCCAGCTGCTGGACGATGGGCGGCTGACAGACGGCAAGGGCCGGACGATCGACTTCAAGAACGTGGTCGTGATCATGACGTCGAACATCGGGAGCCAGTATCATCGCGGAGAACGCCGGCGAGCTGAACGAAGGCGTGCGGCGGCAGGTGACGGAAGCGCTGCGGCAGCATTTCCGGCCGGAGTTTCTCAACCGTGTAGACGAGATCATCTTCTTCCATGCGCTCGGGCTCGAGCACATGAAACAGATCATCGACATCCAGCTGCAGGGCCTGCTGAAACGGCTCGAAGACCGGAAGATTCACGTGGAGCTCACCGACGCCGCCAAGCACTTCATCGTCAGCGAGGGGTACGATCCGATGTATGGCGCCCGGCCGTTGAAGCGGGCGATCCAGCGCCGCATCCTCGACCCGCTCGCGATGCGCGTGCTCGAAAGCGATTTCCGTGAAGGTGATCGCGTCACGGTCGACGTCGGCGACAATGGTCTGGTGTTCGAAAAGGCGGGAAGCACAACGGCCGCGTAACGGCCGACCTTCGGGTCGGCCGCTGCAGTGCGGCACACTCACATGGCTAATCTACGTACTCCACCGGGGATGAACCCGCGCGACAAACGGACCGGCAGCGAGAGGCGCTCGCTCGCGCCCGGCCGTCCGGGCGGCGCCGTGTGGACATCCTCGGCCTCCTTTCCTGCTCGCGCTGGCGCAGGCGTGGTTCATGGCACCCGCGGGCCGGCAGATCTCGTACAGCGAGTTCAAGCAGGCGGTGCGCGCGGGACAGGTCGCGGAAGTGTTCGTCGGCGATCAGACGATTCGCGGCACGTACAAGCGCCAGACCAACGGCGGGCTCAGCTTCAATGCGACGCGCATCGAGGATCCGGAAGCTCATCGAGGATCTCGACACGGCGAGCGTGAAGCATACCGGCGAGATGGTCAGCCGGTGGCTGCCCGAAGTCCTCGGCTGGATTGTGCCGCTGCTGCTGCTCTTCGGCGTCTGGAGCTTCTTCTTCCGGCGCATGAGCGGCGCCGAAGGCGGCGTGATGTCGTTCGCGCGCAGCAAGCACCGCGTCTTTTCCGAAGACGACGTGAAGGTGAGCTTCGCGGACGTCGCGGGGGTGGACGAGGCCGAGCAGGAGCTCAAGGAGATCGTCGAGTTCCTGGAGAACCCGAAGAAGCTACACGACGCTCGGCGGGCGCATCCCGAAAGGCGTGCTGCTGGTCGGGCCGCCCGGAACGGGCAAGACGCTGCTGGCACGTGCGGTCGCCGGCGAGGCGAAAGTTCCCTTCTTCAGCCTGAGCGGCTCCGAGTTTGTCGAGATGTTTGTCGGCGTCGGCGCCGCCCGGGTGCGCGACCTGTTCTCGCAGGCCGAGGCGAAGGCGCCGTGCATCATCTTCATCGACGAGCTCGATGCGCTCGGCGCGCGCGCGTGCAGAGCCCCATGGGCTCGCACGAGGAGCGCGAGCAGACGCTGAACCAGCTGCTCGCGGAGATGGACGGCTTCGACTCGCGCAAGGCGCATCATCATCATGGCCGCGACGAATCGTCCCGAGGTGCTCGATCCCTGCCCTGCTCCGTCCCGGCCGCTTCGATCGGCAGGTGCTCGTCGACAAGCCGGATGTGAAGGGGCGCGAGGAAGTGCTGCGCATCCACACGAAGAACGTGAAGCTGGCGCCGGATCGTCAATCTGAGAATCGTCGCCGCGCGGACGGCTGGTTTCGCCGGCGCCGACCTGGCCAACCTGGTCAACGAGGCGGCGCTGCTGGCCGCGCGCAAGGACAAGACCGCGGTCGAGCCGCGCGGACTTCGACGAGGCGATCGATCGGCTCATCGCCGGGCTCGAGAAGAAGCGCGTGATGAGCCAGAAGGAGCGCGAGATCGTCGCGTATCACGAGTCGGGCCACGCGATCGTCGCGACCGCGATTCCCGGGATGGATCCGGTCCACAAGATCTCGATCGTGCAGCGCGGCTTCGGCGCGCTCGGCTACACGATGCAGCTGCCGCTCGAGGACCGCTACCTGATGCAGCGGAAAGACCTCCTGAATCAGCTCGCGGTGCTGCTGGGCGGGCGCACGGCCGAAGAGATCGCGCTTGGCGAGATCTCGACCGGCGCGCAAAACGACCTGCAGCGCGCCACCGACATCGCGCGGGCGATGGTCACGGAATGGGGCATGAGCGAGGCGCTGGGCGCCATCAACTACGACGGCGCACAAGCGAAGCAAGTTCCTCGACATCCCGATTGGTCCCGAGCGCGGCGCGTACGCCGAAGACACCGGGCGCCTGATCGACTCGGAGGTCAAGCGCATCATGACCGACGCGCATGACGCGGCGCGCCGCATCCTGACGGCCAGGCGTGACACGCTCGAGACCGTCACACGGAAGCTCCTCGAAATCGAGGTCATGGAAGGGCGCAGCTTCGCGACCTCATGGGCATCGGCCCGCCGCCGCCCACGACCGAGACGATTCCGCTCCCGACCGATGAACTGCGTTGACGCAGGCCGATCTGGCGGGTCCGAAAGGACCCGCCCTACATCGCTCCCGGCATCGCTCCTCCTTCTGATAATCGCGCTAGCGTGCTCGCCTCGGCCGGCAATGGCGGACTGGCTGTTCGCCGGCTACATGGGCGCCGCGGGCACGTCATCGAACACGCTGACCGTCAGCCCTGCCTCTGCGCCTCCGTTCTCGATAAACGAGGTCGCCTACAAGGGACAGGCATTCCGATCGCCGTGGTACTACGGCGTGCGGGGCGGGTGGCTGCCCGCAGGGACACAGGGCGTCGGCGTCGAGGTCGAGTGGACGCATGCGAAGGCGATTGCGCAGATGGATCCGCGCGCGTCGGACCTGAACGCATTCCAGCAGTCGCACGGGCTCAATTTCCTGCTCGGCAACATCGCGTACCGCTTCTCTCCGTCGTGCAATGGCCGCTGCGCAGCGGTCGTCCGCGGAGGCGCCGGCATCTCCACGCCGCACGTGGAATCGACGTTCCGCAACGTGCACCAGGAGCAATATCAATACGGCGGCCCCGCGTGGCAGGCGGGCGCGGGCCTCGAGTATCGCGTGTGGCAGTTCGTCTACGGCATCGTCGATGCGCGCATCACGCGCGTCACCGAAAAGCATCTGCGCGGCGCCGGCGCCGAAGTTGCCGGCTCGTTCTTCACGCGCCACGTCGATTTCGGCGTAGCATTGCGGCTCCCGAACCGTTGACAGCCACCGGCTCGCGCCTCTGCGCTCCCGCGCTCGCGATCGCTGCGCTCCTTGTCGTCTGTCCAGGTCCGGCCTCCGCGCAGTCCATCGCGTCGCTCTTCACGAGCCTCCCGTCGGACTTCGCGCATCTCTTCACGCCGGCCAACGGCATGATCGCCGGGACCGCCGGAGCCGGCAGCCTTGCCGTTCATCCGAAAGACGACGAGATCGCGGCGGATGTCTTCGCGCCGACCGGCGGCCGCCACGACTTCTTCCGCGCGGGCGCGACGCTCGGCGACGGCGTCGAACAAGGCGGTTTCGCGCTCGGCATGACATCATCGGCCGCGCGTCGCGCAGCGCGCGCCTCACCGCGCTCGGTGCCGACCTGGTCGACGCGCAGATCGTCAGCGGCGTGATCACGCAGACCATCAAGGCCGCCGCGCACCGCACGCGGCCCAATGGCGGGAACCATTCGTTTCCCTCGGGTCACACGTCCGCGACGTTTGCGACGGCCTCGGTGATTCAGCAGCACTACGGATGGAAGGCGGGCGCCCCGGTCTATGCCCTCGGCGCGCACGTCAGCGTGTCGCGGATGGTCGACAACAAGCACTGGGCATCCGACGTCATCTTCGGAACGGCGATCGGGATCGTGTCAGGCCGCGCGGCGAGCTTCGGACACGGTCCTCAACGCATCTCGGTCGCGCCATCCGTCCTGCCCGGTGGTTTTGCTATCGTCGGCTCGTTCCGACCGTAGCAATTTGTTCACTCGCCCAATCGATCTCACATCGCAGGAATCGCAACGTCGTTGTTGCGTCGCCCCGACGATGCTATCGTCGTCGCCTGATTTTGCAGGTGCCTCATCGGCACGCCTCTCGCCTCGCCTCGCGGCTGCGGGAGGCATGAATGGCAACGAGATCACTCGAAGATCGGGTCAGCGCCCTGGAGAACACCGTGGCAGGTTTACAGAATCTACCAGGCGAACTGGCGGCATTCCGCCAGGAGGTGAACGCGCGATTCGATGCCCTCGACGCGCGATTGGGCAAGGTGGATGCGCGCCTGGACAAGATCGACGGCCGGTTAGAGAGTGGAAACGATCGCTTCGATCAGCTCGAACGCCGCATTACCAGCGAGGTGAACAGCTGTATGCGCGGATGCGATTACTGCACGAGGACCTGGTCGCGAAGATTGCCTTGATGGGCAGAACGTCTGCGGTCACGCCGACCGAAGCGTTAGGGCTTACGCCTCGTCAGTTACGCATCCCTGCGACGCAGGTTTCACCAGGCGGATGTATCTTTGCCAGCACGCCGCTCGTCGCCTTCGGCGCCGGCGCCTTCCATGACGCCCGGCGCTTCAAGAGTTCCTCGTCACTTACCTCTACGCCAATCTCGCACCTCGCGGCGTCGATCGTGATGCGATCGCCGTCGCGCACGAGACCAATCGGACCACCCTCCGCCGCTTCCGGCGTGATGTGCCCGATGATGAAGCCGTGCGAGCCGCCGGAGAATCGTCCGTCGGTCAGCAGCGCGACATCCTTGCCGAGCCCGGCGCCCATGATCGCGGAGGTTGGCGTCAGCATCTCCGGCATGCCGGGCCCGCCCTTCGGGCCCTCGTAGCGGATCACCACGACGGATCCCTTCGCGATCTCGCCCTTCTCGAGGCCCGCGAGCATCGCCTCTTCCGAATCGAACACCTTGGCCGGGCCCGAGAACCGCTCGCCTTCCTTGCCCGTGATCTTCGCGACCGCGCCGTCAGGCGCGAGGTTGCCGCGGAGAATCCGCAGGTGGCCGCGCGGAAACACCGGCTTCTCGACGGGATGAATCACCTGTTGCCCGGCCTTCAGCGCCGGCACGTCTTTCAGGTTCTCGGCGAGCGTCTTGCCCGTCACGGTCATGCAGTCGCCGTGCAGGAATCCCTTCTCGAGGAGATAGCGCATCAGCGCGGGAGTCCCGCCGACGTCGTGCAGATCCTCCTGCACGTACGTGCCGCTTGGCTTGAGATCCGCGAGCAGCGGCACGCGATCGCTCGCACGCTGGAAGTCATCGAGCGCGAGCGCGATGCCCGCGGCCTTCGCCATCGCGATGAGGTGGAGCACGGCGTTGGTCGATCCGCCGACCGCCATCACCAGCACGAGCGCGTTCTCGAACGACTTCTTCGTGACGATGTCGCGCGGCTTCAGGTCCTTCTCGAGCAGCTCGCGAATCGTCGCCCCTGCGCGACGACACTCGTCCTTCTTCCCGGGTCTTCGGCCGGCGTCGAGGAGCTGTACGGCAGCGACAGGCCGAGCGCCTCGATCGCGGTCGCCATCGTGTTCGCGGTGTACATGCCGCCGCACGCGCCCGCGCCCGGACACGCATGCGTGACGATGTCGAGCCGCTGTTCGTCCGTGATGACGCCCGCGATGTATTCGCCGTACGACTGGAACGCGGAAATCACGTCGCGCGGCTTCCCTTGCGCGAAACCGGGCTTGATCGTGCCGCCGTAGACCATCATGGCCGGCCGGTTGAGCCGCAGCATCGCCATCACCGAGCCCGGCATGTTCTTGTCGCAGCCGGGAATCGTGATGACCGCGTCGTACCACTGGGCGCCGACCACCGTCTCGATTGAATCCGCGATCAGGTCGCGCGACGGCAGCGAGTAGCTCATGCCTTCGGTCCCCATCGAGATGCCGTCGCTCACGCCGATGGTGTTGAACCGCAAGCCGACCAGGCCCGCCGCCTGTACGCCGTCCTTGACGTGTGCGGCGAGCTTGTCGAGATGCATGTTGCAGGTGTTGCCCTCCCACCACATGCTGGCGATGCCGACCTGCGGCTTCTGCAGGTCCGCGGGCGTCAGGCCGGTGCCGTACAGCATCGCCTGCGACGCGCCCTGGCTGCGCGGCTGCGTGATCCGCGAACTGTACTTGTTAGTTGCCACCTGGCGTCCTGCCCCTGCGGTCCTGCTCCCTACTGCCACCTGCCTGCCCCTGACTCACACCGTGACAGGCGCCGGGATGTTCACCGGATCCAGGAACGGCATCATCCCGCGAAGCCGCGCGCCGACGATTTCCACCGGGTGCTTCGCCTCCTCCGCGCGCAGCCGCTTGAAGTTCGGCAGGCCCGCTTCGTACTCCGGCCATCCACTCGTTCGCGAACTTGCCGGACTGGATGTCGGCGAGGATCTGCTGCATCGCCTTCTTCGTCTCGGCGGTCACGATCTTCGGGCCCGCGGTGTAGTCGCCCCACTCCGCGGTGTCGCTGACCGAGTAGCGCATGTAAGCCGAGACCGCCGCGGTAGAAGAGGTCGACGATCAGCTTCAGCTCGTGCATGCACTCGAAGTAGGCGATCTCCGGCTGATAGCCGGCGTTCGACCAGCGTCTCGAAGCCCGCCTTCATCAGCGCGCTGACGCCGCCGCACAGCACCGACTGCTCGCCGAAGAGATCCGTTTCGGTCTCTTCCGTGAAGGTCGTCTCGATGATTCCGGCGCGCGCGCACCCGATGCCACGGCCGTACGACAGCGCGAGCGCCTTCGCGTTTCCGGTGAAGTCCTGGTGCACCGCGAGCAGGCCCGGCACGCCGCCGCCCTCCGGGAAGATCTCGCGGACGCGATGACCCGGCGCCTTCGGCGCGATCATCGTCACGTCCACGTCCTTCGGCGGCACGACGAACCCGAAACGGATGCTGAGCCCGTGGCCGAACATCAGCATCTTCCCTTTCGTCAGGTGCTGCTTGATGTCGGCGTTGTAGACCTCTTTCTGCTTCTGATCCGGAATCAGGATCATGACGACATCGCCCCAGGCGGACGCCTCGGCGCACGGTCATCACGCGCAGGCCGGCGTTCTTCGCCTTCTGGGCCGACTGGCTGCGTCGCGTGCAGCCCGACGACGACGTCCACGCCGCTGTCCTTCAGGTTCAGCGCGTGCGCGTGGCCCTGCGATCCGTAGCCGATGATCGCCACCTTCTTCCGGCGAATCAGATCGAGGTCGGCATCCTTGTCGTAGTACATCGTCGCCATGATCTGAATGCTCCTTGTTGGGCGGGTCGGGCGAGTCGGCGCTGGTAGGGCGGGTTGGGGCGAACAGGTCCTCCTACGCGCGTACCCGCCCTACTCGCCGCACAAACCCTTAAGAATACTGCGAAGCGGACAGCGCGGTGTCGCCGCGGCGCATCGCGACCTGGCCGCTCCGCACCATCTCGATGATGCCGAGCGGCTCGAGCCGCGCAATCACGGAGTCGACGTGCGGCGGCTCGCCGGTAATCTCGAGCGTCATCGTCTGCTCGCCGGTGTCGACGATGTGCGCGCGCGTTTCGTCGACGACGCGCAGCAGCGCGGCGCGGTCGTGGCCGGCGACGGCCACCTTGACGAGCGCGAGATCGCGCGTGACGGCCGGCACGGCGCCGAGGTCTTCGACCTGCAGCACGTTCACGAGCTTGTAGAGATAGGCGGTGACGCGCTCCGCGCTCGCCTGGTCGCTGTCGATGACGATCGTCATGCGCGAAATGCCGGGCTCGGCGGTGTGGCCGACGCTGAGCGACTCGATGTTGAAGACGCGGCGGCGGAACAGCGACGCGACGCGGTTCAGCACGCCGGGCTTGTCTTCGACGAGAACGACGAGGGTGTGTTGCATAGGATCGATCTACGATGCGGATCTAGGTGAAGCCGACCTACGGTTTCAAGCCGTCCATCAGATCGGATCGTCAGCCGTTTCGACCAGCACCGACGGCTCCGGCCGGCGGATCATCGCGTCGAGATCGGCGCCGGCCGGCACCATCGGATACACGCTGTCTTCCTGCTCGACGCGGAAATCGATCACGCACCGTGCCCTCGGCGTCGCGCGCGCTGGTTGACGATCGTCCTCGACGCCCGGCACGGTTATCGACGCGCAGGCCGAGCAGGCCGTGCGCCTCGGCAATCTTCACGAAGTCGGGGCTGCGCAGCGGCGTCGGCGGCGTAGCGGCGCTCGTAGAAGAACTCCTGCCACTGCCGCACCATCCCGAGGTAGCCGTTGTTGATGATGGCGACGTTGACCTTCACGCCTTCCTGCGCGGCGGTGCTCAGCTCCGGCCTGCGTCATCTGGAAGCCGCCGTCGCCGACAATCGCCCAGACTTCCGACGTCGGGCTTCGCCATCTTGGCGCCGATCGCCGCCGGCAAGCCGAACCCCATCGTGCCGAGTCCGCCGGAGGTGATGAGCGTGCGCGGCTCGTTGTGGTGGTAATACTGCGCTTCCCACATCTGGTGCTGGCCCACGTCGGTCGCGATGATCGCGTTGCCGTCGGTGAGCCGCCAGATGTCGTTGATCACGTGCGCCGCGTAGAGATGGCCGTTGTCCGGCAGGCGCCTGGATGTCGCGCACCGCCGTGTCGCCCTTCATCGACGCGATGTACTTGAGCCACGGGCCGTGCGAGGTCGGCTCGAGCATGTCGAGCATCTCGCGCAGCGTCTCGCGCAGGTCGGCCACGATCGCGGCATCGGCCCGCACGTTCTTGTTGATCTCCGACGGGTCGATGTCGACGTGGATCTTCTTCGCGTGCGGCGCGTAGGTCTTCAGGTTGCCCGGTCACGCGATCGTCGAAGCGCATGCCGAAGGCAAGCAGCAGGTCAGCTTCCTGAATCGCATGGTTCACCCACGCCTCGCCGTGCATCCCCATCATCCCGATGCTCAGCGGGTGGCTTGCCGGAAAGCCGCCGATCCCGAGCAGCGTCACCGTCGACCGGCGCATCGATCATCTCGGCGAACGCGCGGAGCTCCTTCATCGCGTTGCTCTGGATGACGCCCTGCCCCGCAAGAATGAGCGGCTTGCGCGACGCCTTGATCAGCTCGATCGCCTTCGCCATCTCGGACTTCGAGGCGGCCGCGATGCGCCTGGTAGCCGCGCATCTTCACCGGCGCGTCGTTCCACGCCCAGTCGGTCGAGGCCTGCTGCGCATCTTTCGTGATGTCGACGAGCACCGGCCCCGGGACGTCCCGACTTGGCGAGGTGGAACGCCTCCTTGATCGTCGGCATGATCTCGTCGACGCGCGTCACGAGGTAGCTGTGCTTCGTGATCGGCAGCGTGATGCCGCTGATGTCGGTCTCCTGGAACGCGTCGTAGCCAATCAACTTCGCTCGGCACCTGGCCCGTGATGCAGACCATCGGCGACGAATCCATCTGCGCGGTGGCGATGCCGGTGACCAGATTGGTGGCTCCAGGGCCCGAAGTCGCAATCGCGACCCCAACCTCACCGCTGGCGCGCGCGTAGCCGTCGGCCATATGGGTCGCGCCCTGTTCGTGCCGGACGAGGACGTGCCGGATCGGGATAGTCCAGCATCGCGTCGTAGGCGGGCAGAATCGCCCCGCCGGGATACTCCGAAGACAGTACGAACCCCCTCGTGTACGAGGCATTCCCAGATGATCTGCGCGCCGGTCCGTTGCATTGCAGCCTGACTCCTGACTGCCAGTGTGCCCCGTATGGATCACATCAGTCAAATTGATAGTTATTCAGACACGATAACCGCTGCTAATCGCGGCAACTCCTGGAAACCCGGCTCCGAGGCCCAAATCCCAGTGAGATTGTCGGCTCCGGGGCCGTTGGGGTTTGGACCTGGGATTTGGGATTTGGGATTTTCGGGATGGTCCGATCCTTGAACTACCTGCTCATCACAAGGGTGCAACGATGAGAAGTCACTGGATGATCGCGGCGCTGCTCAGCTCCGCGCTGGCCGCGGGGTGCAACGGCCGCAACAACGATAATTCGCAGAATTCCGATCAGAATCAGGCGGCACGCGCCAGCAGCGACCGGATCAGACCGTGGCGCCCGCTCCTCCTGCGCAGACCCAGCAGCCGCACTACGGCGGACAACTCAGCCGTTCGACTCAGCCGACCCGCGACAGCGTCGCGCGCGACAACAGGCCGCCGCGAGGCGCTCGCGCGCCGGCGACGCCGGCGTCTGCCAGGCGAACTCGGCGTACAACGCCAACGCGCCGGCAGTGGGCCTGCCGCCTCGCGACAACAATCGCGCCGGCCGAAACAGCCGCACCGCGCCGCGGCTGCCCGAGATATCGCGAGGTGACGATCCCCGCCGGGACCGCGCTGCCGCTCGCAGATGACCTCGACAGATCTCCTCTGAATCCGCGCAGGTCGAAGCGCCGGTCAGCGCGAAGCTGCAGCAACGCGATCTCGATCGACGGCGACACCGCGATTCCGGCCGGCGCAGTGCTGCAGCGGCACGGTGACCGACGTCGAGCGCTCGGGCCGCGTGCAGGGACGTGCGCATATCGCGTTCGCGTTCAACGAGGTCGAGCATGAACAGCGGACGCGAGGATCTCAGGACCAATCCGCTGACCTTCGAAGCGGAAGCCGACCAAGGGCGAGGACGCGACGAAAGTCGGCGTCGGCGCCGTGGGTGGTGCAATCCTCGGCGGCATCCTCGGCGGGAAGAAGGGCGCTGGCCAAGGGTGCGGCTGCGGCGCGGCGCGCCGGCACCGGCGTCGTCCTCGCGACGCGCGGCGACGAAGTGACGGTGACCGAAGGCACCAATGTCACGGCCACGCTCGCGCAGCCGATGACCGTGCGGGTGCGGATCCGGTAACCGCGGAAATTCAAAATTCAGAATGCAAATGCAACTGAGAGGGCTTGCATCGACGGGTGAGGCAATTTCACCCGTTCTTGCGCACGGACTCAGTTTGCGTCTTGAATTTGCATTTGATGTTACGAGGCCGGCTTGTCGGCCGCGTCCGGACCTACCGCGGCCTCGGCAGCCTGAAACCTACCTTCGAGTGCGTGCCGTCGCAGAACGGCTTGTTCGTGGAGCGCGCCGCAGCGGCACAGCGCAATCGGGCAGCCGTTCGAACTGGTATTCCGTTCCCGTCCCAGTCCAGCACCTTCACCGTCGTCACCCTCGACGAGGTAAGGTCCGTTCTTCCGCACACGAATAATCGTCGCCATCGCTCATCCCATCTTCTGCATCGCGGACAGGAAGTCCGCGTTGGTCTTGGTCTTCCCCATCTTGTCGAGCAGCAGCTCCATCGCCTCGACCGGCGAGAGCGGGTTGAGCACCTTGCGCAGCACCCACACGCGGTTGAGATCCTCCTTGGCGATCAGCAGCTCTTCCTTGCGCGTTCCGCTCTTCGTGATGTCGATCGACGGGAAGACGCGCTTGTCGGTCAGCTTGCGATCGAGGTGGATCTCCATGTTGCCGGTCCCCTTGAACTCCTCGAAGATGATGTCGTCCATGCGGGAGCCGGTGTCGACGAGCGCCGTCGCCATGATCGTCAGCGATCCGCCCTCCTCGATGTTGCGCGCGGCGCCGAAGAAGCGCTTCGGCTTCTGCAGCGCGTTCGAGTCGAGGCCGCCCGAGAGCACCTTTCCCGACGGCGGGAATCACCGTGTTGTAGGCGCGCGCGAGCCGCGTGATCGAATCGAGCAGGATCACGCACGTCCCTCTTGTGCTCGACCAGCCGCTTCGCTTTCTCGATCACCATCTCGGCGACCTGCACGTGCCGCTGCGCCGGCTCGTCGAACGTCGACGAGATCACCTCGCCCTTCACCGAGCGCTGCATGTCGGTCACTTCCTCCGGCCGCTCGTCGATCAGCAGGACGATGAGGAACACCTCCGGATGATTCGTCGTGATCGACTGCGCGATGTTCTGGAGCAGCATCGTCTTGCCGGTGCGCGGCGGCGCGACGATCAGGCCGCGCTGACCCTTGCCGATCGGCGTCATCAGGTCCATGACGCGGCGCCGAGAGATTGTCCTGCGCGGTCTCGAGCCTGATGCGCCTCCTGCGGATAGAGCGGCGTGAGGTTCTCGAAGAACAGCTTCTCGCGCGCCTGGTCGGGCGCCTCGAAGTTGACCGCTTCGACCTTGATCAGCGCGAAGTAGCGCTCCCCTTCCTTCGGCGGACGAATCTGGCCCGACACCGTGTCGCCGGTGTGCAGATCGAACTTCCGAATCTGCGACGGCGACACGTAGATGTCGTCCGGACCCGGGCAGGTAGTTGTAGTCGGGCGCGCGCAGGAAGCCGAAGCCGTCCGGCAGCACCTCGAGGACACCCTCCGAGAAGATGAACCCGCTCTGCTCGGCCTGCGCCTTCAGGATCTGGAAGATCAAATCCTGCTTCCGCATGCCCGGTCGCGCCGGCGACGTTCAGGTCCTTGCCGATCTGGGTGAGCTTCTGGATGCTCATGTCTTTCAGATCGTTGATGTTCAGGCTGGGACGCGGAGATGCGCGGCGGCGCGGACTGTGGCGGCGCGGCGGCATCCGCTGGTGCCTGATCGCCGGCGTCGGCGTCTGGTAGGCTGTGGGGCTCCGGGGCGTCTGGTGCTGGTGGGCATGGTCAAAGACCTTTGTGTTGCTGCGAATGTGCATGGGTTGAAGGTAACGAAAGGACGACGAACGCGTGCGGCAGCATGCTTTAGGAGCGTATTGGTCCGCGAGTATAGGACTCGCTGATCGGCCTGTCAATCGTACAACGAATACGGGATTGTGGCCGATAGCCGACGATGCTGCAGGCCTCGATCACATTGAGCTTGCGGCGCCGGGCCTCAGCGATGAGCTCATCACTCTCCGCGCCCGGATTGATCCAGATTTCGCCGATCTGCTTCTTCTCGAAGCCGTCGAGCAGCGTGATGCCGATCTCCGGCGGCACGTAGACGGTCGCCATGTCGATCGTCTCCGGCACATCGGTCACCGACGGGTAGGTCGTCACACCTTCGACCGACGCGCTCGTTCGGATTGATCGGAATGACCTTGTGGCCTTCCTGCCTGGAACGCGCGGAACGCCTTGTTGCCGAACTTCCGGCGATTGCTCGATGCGCCGATCACGGCGACGGTCTTCATGTCCCGATTATCGCACCCGCGCTGCGCAGATGCCCAGGCCGCGCAGAGCCGTACTGGGCGACGTCATCAGGCGTCGGTGCGCCGGCGCGGTCCTCACGCTCCTGCTTCTCTTCAGGCCTCACGTTTCTTCCTCGGCCTCGGCCGCCAGGCCGATCACGGATTCCGACGAGGCCTTCTACGCGGAAGCCGCGCGCGAGATGGTCGAAGGCCAGCGACTGGCTGACGCCGCACTTCAACTACGAAGAGCGCTGGCAGAAGCCGATCCTCTACTACTGGGTTCACCGCCGCAGCATTCGCCGGAACCGATACGACCGAGTTCATGGCGCGCTTCGGGTCGGCGCTCTCCGGCCTCGGGCTCGTGCTGCTGACGTGGGCCGCGGCCCGCCGGCTCACCGGGAACGACGAACGGCGCCTGGATCGCGGGCGCGATCGCGGCGACCTGTTTCGGCTACTTCGCTGATGGCGCGGTTCGGCGCTGCCTGACCTGCCGCTCGCCTTCTTCATCACCGCGACGATCTGGTGCGCGACGCGCGCCACGGATCCCGCGGAGACCGTTGCCGGCGTCGTGGGCGGCGCTCGCCGGACCTCGCCGCCGGCCTCGGCTTTCTGACGAAAGGCCCGCTCGCGCGTGGTCATCCCGGCGATCGTGCTGGTGCCGATCTGGTGGCGCGAACGGCGCCACCGTCGCGCATTCGATCGTCGCACGTCGTCACTCGCCGTGCTCTTGTTCGCCATCGCAGGGCTCCCGTGGTACGTCGCGATGTGGTTGCACGGCACGGCACGCGCACGCTCAGAGCTTCTTCGTCGCGGACAACCTGGAGCGCTTCGCAACGACGCGCTACAACGACGTGCGGGCGGTCTGGTACTACGTGCCGATCGTGCTCGGCGGCTTGCTGCCCTGGACGATATTCCTGCTGGTGCTGCCGTGGCGCCCGCTGCGCGACGATCGCGCAGCGCCGCCGGCGGCTGACCGACGACGAGTGGCGGCTGCTGATCTGGACGATGGCTGCCGCTGCTGCTCTTCACCGCGTCGGTTGGCAAACAGCCGCGCTACATTCTGCCGGTCCTGCCGCCGATCGCGATGATGCTCGGCCGCGGCATCGCGAATCAGGGTCAGCGCGTCCGCCGAATCGCGCCGCGCTCACGCGAGCTCACGATTGCGCACCGTGACGCGCTGGCCCTCTTCGTGTTGATGGCGTTCCTGTTCACCGCGCTCGCGTCCTGTTCATATCCGCGGATCCTGCGCTGACGCTGGGCCGGCATCGTCGCTCGTCTCGATCGGCAGCGATAGCCCTCGCGGTGACCGCGGCCTCCAGCGGCCGTGGCGGCGCCTGCCGGTCGTGATGGCGATCGTCTGCCGCGGCCGCTGCTGCTGCTGACCGCTGCAGTTCGGCGCGTTCGCCGGGAAGCGGCCGGAGGCCGTCGAGGAGATCGCGGCGATGATTCACGCGAACCGGCTGCGGCGGCGAACCGATCGGCGAGTACGAGGCGTTCGTGCGAAACCTGCCGTCTCTACACGCACATCCGCCAGCGTGCCGATCTACCGACGACACCGAGCGCGGTGACACTTTCTCAAGTCGGATCGAGCGCGTCTTCCTCGTAGTGCATCAACGCGACTTCGAGCGCCTGAAGACCGTCAGCAGACCTGCCGCTGAAGACGATCGGCGAGGTCACGTACTGGAATACAGCCGCCGTCCGCCTTCGGACGTTGCTGGCGCCATTGCCCGAGCAGGATCTCGATACCGTCGTCGTCGTCTCGAACCGATAGGCGGACCTGAAGGTCCGCCTAAGGAAAGCCTACGGAAAAATCTTGCCGGGATTGAGAATACCGTTCGGATCGAACGCCGCCTTGACGCGTTTCATCAGCGCGATCTCGTCGGCCGACAGCTCGAGCCGACAGGTAGGCGCCTTCGCGAACCCGATGCCGTGCTCGCCGCTGATCGACCCTTCGAGCGCGACCACCCGCGTGAAGAGGAATCGCTCCGCCTGCTTCGCGCGCGCGGCTGCTCGTCCGCGTCGCCCGGCTTCAGCATGCAGGTTGACGTGGATGTTGCCGTCGCCGGCGTGTCCGAACGACGCGATCGCGCAGCCTGTAGGTCGCGCTTCATGTCGGCGATCACGTCGAACAGCTCCGGCACGCGTCCGCGCGGCACGACGACGTCGTGGTTGATCTTCACGAGGCCCGTCGCCTTGAGCGCCACCGACGGCTCTGCCGCCGCACGCGACCAGATCGTGTCGCGTTCGGCCTCGCCCGTCGCGCGCGTGACGATCTCCGCGCGCCGACGCTGCGGCACGCGTCCACGACGCGGTCCAGATCCTCTTCGACGCCGCGCTCGGCGTGCCGTCGACCTCGACGATCAGCGCGGCGCCGGTGCCCGGCGGCGACGAGTCCGCCGCCGAGGTTCTGCTCGACTGCCACGAGCGAGTCGCTGTCGATCAGCTCGAGCGGCCGCGGGCACGACGCGTCGCCGAATCAGCCCGACACCGCGTCCACAGCTCCACGGATACCGTCGAAGGTCGCGAGCATCGTCGCGTTCGCCTGCGGCTTCGGGACGAGCCGCAGCGTGATCTTCGTGATGATCGCGAGCGTGCCCTCGGAGCCCACGAGCAGCTGCGTCAGGTCGTAGCCGACGACGTTCTTCACCGCCTTCGAGCCGGTCGTGACGACCTCGCCGGTCGGCAGCACGGCCTCGAGTGCGAGGACGTAGCGCTTGGTCGTGCCGTCACTTGAACGCGCGCGGCCCGCCGGCGCATTCGGCGACGTTGCCGCCGATCGACGACAGATTCGAGGCTGGCGGGATCCGGCGGATAGAAGAGGCCGACCTGCTCGACCGCGCGCTGCAGGTCGCGCGTTGATCGACGTTCGGCTCGACGACCGCGAGCAGGTTCAGCTCGTCGATCTCGAGGATGCGGTTCAAGCCGCTCCATCGACAGGAGCACGCCGCCGCGGTCGGCACCGCGCCGCCGGTGAAGCCCGTGCCGGCGCCGCGCACGACGAGCGGCACGCGCTCCGCGTTGCAGAGCCGCGCGATCGCGCGCGACCTCTTCGGTGTTGGCGGGAAGAACGACGATGTCGGGAGGGTGGCCGCTTGCCGAGCGCGTCGACGCGCGTAGGTCTGAGCGATGACGTCATCCGACCTGACGTGCTCAGGCCCAACGATTGCCCGCAGATCGGAAGCGATGCGATCAGCTGGTTGCTGCGCCATTCACTGAAACGAGCCACGGAGACGACGAAGGCACGGAGTCAACTGTATTGCCCGTCTCCGTGTCTCCGTGCCTCCGTGGCACGTGATCAGCGAACTGCGCTCGCCTTGCGGTTGGAGGCTCTCCGCGAGGCGCAGGATCCGTGTCGCCCTTCGCGCAGCTGCTCCATCGAGGTCGCGTACGAGATTCGCAGATACCCGGGCGCATCGAAGCCTTCGCCCGGCGTCAACGCGACGTGCTCCTGCTCGATCAGTCTCTGCGCGAAGTCGGCGGAGGTGTTGACCTCGCCGCCGAGCAGCTCGGAGATATCCGGGAACAGGTAGAACGCGCCCGCGCGGCTTCACGCACTTGATGCGCCGGATTCGCGGTCAGCCATCCGTGGATCGCGTCGCGGCGCCGGCGATACTCGTCGAGCATCACCTTCACGCCGTCCTGCGGACCGTTGAGCGCGACGACGCCTGCCTTCTGCACAATCGACGCGATGTTCGATGTCGTGTGGCCCTGGATCGACGTTGAACGCGGCGGTCAGATCCTTCGGCGCAATCGTCCAGCCGCGCGCGCCACCCGGTCATCGCGTAAGTCTTCGACAGCCGATCCGCAGATCACCGTCCGGTCGCGATGCCGGTCGAACAGCAGCTTCGGCAGGTTGTGCGGCACCGCGTCGTAGATCAGGTGCTCGTAACAGAGATCGACGATCACCCAGATGCCGCGCGCGGCCGCCGCCTCGACGATCGGCGTCATGGCCGCCTCGTCGGTCAGCGACGCCGGTCGGATTGCACGGCGAGTTGAGGATGATCGCCTTCGTCTTCGGCGTGATCGCCGCGATGATCGTCTCGGCGTGCACGGTGAAGCCGTCGTCCGAGCTTCGTCTGCACGATGACCGGCGTCGCCTCGGCGATCTTGATCTGCTCGGGGATCGTCGGCCAGTAGGGCGCGTGCGTGATCACCTCGTCGCCCGGGTTGAACAGCGCGAGCGCCGTGTTGAAGAGCGCCTGCTTGCCGCCGACGGTGAGCAGCACCTCCGCCGATCGTGCGTCGATGCCGTAGTGGCGCTTGTAGCTGCGCGCAGATCGCCTCGCGCAACTCCGGGAATGCCCATCGCCGTCGTGTAGCGCGTGAAGTTGCGCGTCGATGGCCGCCTTCGCCGCATCCTTGACGTGCTGCGGGCGTCGGGAAGTCAGGCTCGCCGGCGCCGAAGTCGACGATCTGGTGACCGGCACGCTTCAGAGCGGTCGGCCTCGGCCGCCACCTTCATCGTTGCCGACGCCGGTCACATTGGCGAGACGTTGTGCGAGTACTGCGTCAGACATGTTTCTCCACTACGCGCCGACGGCGGAGTGCTTCCGCGCGCATCCATTGCTCAACCGTCGATGGCACCAGGCCCGCGCACTTCGCCGCCGAGGCTGAACACTTCCTTGATCAGGCGCGAGCTGAGATACGTGTACTGCTCCGCCGGCATCATGAACACCGTCTCGAGCGTCGGCTCGAGGTGGCGGTTCATCAGCGCCATCTGGAACTCGTATTCGAAATCCGACACCGCGCGCAGGCCGCGGATGAGCGCGCTCGCCCGCCGGCGCCGCGCGTATTCCACGAGCAGCCCGTCGAAGGTATCGACCTCGATGTTCGGGTATTCCCGGAAGACCTCGCGGATGATGCGCGACCCGCTCGTCCGGCGAGAAACAGCGGATTCTTCTCCGGCGTTCACCAGCACGGCGACGATGATCCGCTCGAAGAGGTGCGCGCTGCGCAGAATGATGTCGACGTGGCCGTTGGTCAGCGGATCGAACGACCCGGGAAAAATCGCGAGTCGACCGTTGGGGCGGCGCGGGCATCCTGTTCTCCATTTGTGCTTAGTGACTGGTGATTTGTGATTTCAATCACGAATCGCTAATCGCGAATCGCAAATATCGTCAGCGTGCTGTCGCCAGACTTCACGTCGCGCACCCGGTCGCAGCGCGGCCGGCTCGTCGGGCTCCCGCCGCGTGGCGCGCTCCAGCACGACGCAGGCCGTCGCGAGCAGCATCGGCCCGCCGCCGCGTCGAGTGCGGCGGTTACGTTGTCGATGTCGATGCGGCGGATCCAGCAGGATCAGATCGAATGCGTCGGCGGCCGGCGAGCCGTTCAGCGCGGCGACCACGTCCGCGCACTGGAGTAGTATAGCCTTCCTCCACGCCGCAGGCGCTTCAGGTTCTCCTCGATCAACGCCGCCGCCCGCCGGTCTTTCTCGATGAACGTGACGTGCGCCGCGCCGCGGCTCAGCGCCTCGATGCCGACGCGCGCCGGTGCCGGCAGAATCGCGTCGAGGACACGCGCGCCCGCGACGCGCGGCGCGAGGATGTTGAAGAGGGTTTCGCGCAGCTTGTCGGATGTTGGTCGAAGGCCCTCCCATGTACGGCGTCTTCATACGTCGGCCTTTGAAACTTCCAGCAATCACACGCATCGAATGTGCAAACCCTTTACCCCACTTCGATCAGACCGAACTGCTCCTGCCAGCGCTGCTGCACGAACTGCAGGAGCTCGCCCGACAGCCCGCCTTCGTCCACGAGCGTCCGCGCCTCCCGGTGCGCGGCTTCCATGATGTCGCGGTCGCGCACGAGATCGCCGGTGCGCAGCTTCGGCAGGCCCTGACTGCCGCGTGCCGAAGAAATCGCCCGGCCCGCGCAGCTCGAGGTCGCGCTCGGCGATCGCGAAGCCGTCGCTCGTGGACGCCATCGCCTTCAGCCGCTCGCGCGCGTCATCGGTCCAGCGGCGCCTGATACAGCAGGACGCAGTGCGACTCCCATTCGCCGCGGCCCGACGCGGCCGCGCAGCTGATGCAGCTGCGACAGACCGAATCGCTCGGCGTGCTCGACGACCATGATCGACGCGTTCGGCACGTCCACGCCGACTTCGACGACGGTCGTCGAGACGAGGATCTGCACCTGCCCGGCGGCGAACGCGTGCATCACGCTTGTCCTTCGCGTCCTGCTTCATGCGCCCGTGCAGCAGCGCGACGCGATAGGCCGGAAAGATCTCCGCCTGCAGGTGATCCGGCCATCTCGGTGGCGGACTTGAGATCGATCTTCTCCGACTCCTCGACGAGCGGGTAGATGATGTAGGCCTGGCGTCCGGCGTCGAGTTGTTCGCCGAATCAGCTCGTAGATCTCATCGCGGCGCGACTCGGGCTTGACCCACGTGCGCACCGGCTTGCGCCCCGGCGGCAGGTCGGGGATCTTCGACACGTCGAGCTCGCTGTAGTCGGTCAGCGCGAGCGTCCGCGGAATCGGCGTCGCCGTCATCAGCAGGACGTCCGGGCTGCAGCCCCTTGGCGCGCAGCGCCGCGCGCTGCGCAACGCCGAAGCGATGCTGCTCGTCGATGACCACCAGTCCCAGCTTGTGAAACGTGATCGACTCCTGCACGAGCGCGTGCGTCCCGACGATCAGGTTGGTGGTCCCGCGCTCGATGTGCGCGTGCAGCGTGTGCTTCTGCGAGTCCCGGCGTGCTGCCCGTCAGCAGGTCCACGCGAAAGCGCGACTGCGACAGCAGGCGCGCGATGTTGCCGAAAGTGCTGCGCCGCGAGAATCTCGGTCGGCGCCATGAACGCGACCTGCAGGCCGTTTTCCATCGCGACGATCGCCGCCAGCAGCGCGACGATCGTCTTGCCCGCGCCGACGTCACCCTGCAGCAGCCGGTGCATCGGCTCGCGGCGCAGCATGTCGTCCACGATCTCCTTCGACCGCCTGCCGCTGCCCCGGCGTCAGCTTGAACGGCAGGACCTTCGCCGCCGACGCGCGGATGCGGTCGTCCACCTTCGGCACGAAGCGGCTTGAGCTCCACGCTGGTCGCGTGGCGCCGCCACGCGTGGCCGATCTGGAAGAGGAAGAACTCCTCGAAGATCATGCGGCGCTGCGCCGGCGTCCTGAACGCGTTCAGCTCGTCGACCTTCGCCTCGTTGGGCGGAAAGTGCGCCTCCTCGAGCGCGACGCGGCGCGGCAGCAGCTCGAGGCGCGTGCGGATGTCGGACGGCAGCAGGTCTGGAATACCCGGCAGGCAGCTGGTCGAGCGCCTGCCGGACGATGCGCCGCTGCATGTTCGGCGTCACGGTGCCGGTCTTCTCGTAGAACGGCACGATACGCGCCGGTCTTGCACCGACTCGAGGTCGTCCGACATCGAGCTCGTACTCGGCGTTCATGAAATGCAGCCCCGTCGAGTCGAGCTTCACGTCGCCGAAGATGACGACCGACAGATGCGGCTTGCAGGATGTCCGGCGAGGAACGCCTGGTTCATCCACGTGCAGCGGATGGCGCCGCTCGTGTCGCCAACGCACCGCGTGGAAGATCCTGAAGCCGCGCCGGCGCGTCGACCGCGACGTGCGCGCTCTTGATCTCGCCGAGCACCGCCGCCTCGCATCCCCGGCCGAAGCGATGCGATCGGCTGCATGTGGCTGCGGTCCTCGTACCGGAACGGAAGCCGATAGAGCAGATCCTCGACGGTGGCGAGGCCGGCGCGCTTGAGGTCCGCGGCTTTCCGCGGACCCACGCCCTTCAGAAACTGGAGGGGGTGTCGAGAACGTCGTCCCGCACGTCAACTCCCAACTTCCAATCCCAACTCCCAAGGAGAACACCCTTGGATTTTGGGAGTTGGAGGTTGGGAGCTGTCACTGAACGATCACAGCCTGGCCGGAGCCGACATCAATCTGCTGGATCGACGCGGGAAGCTCGAACGGATCGTCAATCTTCACGCCCTGCGGATGCGCAGGCGTGCGCGAGTAGTAGCTGACGACTTCCTGCAGGAACGATTTCGGCAGCGGCAGGCCGGACACGTCGGCGCTCTCGAGCAGGAACGTGCCGATGCCGTCCCTCGTTCGCAGCGTCCCCGCGACGTTCACCGGCACTTTTCCGCCGACGAGGTTCCAGACGTCGAACGTGCCCCCACTCTGCTTCTTCCTGGCAATCGCATCGAGATCGACGACGGCCTGCCCGGTGACCTTGCCGTTGCCGACCAATCGTGATGCGCGGATCGGTGACGCCGGCAGGCAGCAGCGGCTTGGCGCTGTAGGCGAACCACGAGTTGAGCTCGGTCTCGCTGACCTGCGTCTTTTTCGACCCGGGCTTCTCGACTTTCGTTCCGGGCTTCTGGACGGCGTCGCCCTGACGACGATCTGCGCGACTTTTCGCGAGAACAGATCCGCCTCCTGCTTTGAAATCGACGCGGCTTCAACCGACGTCAAGGCGAACAACAACGCCGAAAATCGCGGCAGTTCGTGCAGTCATGCTCGGTGAACTCCCCTGCTGGCTGGCTTTTCGAGTGTAAATCCCAAAGGCCAAAACCCAAATCCCAAATGCCGATTTGATTTTCGCCTTCTGTTCGCATTATAGTCTGCCCACCTCGACCGGCGGCGGGGCGCCGCCCGGTGGATGCCAACTGGAGGAAAGGAATGCTCCCGCTCACCAAACGGCAGCGTGAAATCCTCGATTACTTGAACGAGTTCATCCAGAACCACGGCTACGCGCCGAGCCTCGAAGAAATCGGCCGGCGCTTCAACCTGTCATCGCTGGCCACGGTGCACAAACATCTGTCGAACCTGCAGGAAAAAGGGTTCATCAGACGCGCATGGAACCGCAGCCGCTCGGTCGAACTCGTGCCGACGCGCTCCGGGGGCCGGCGCGCTCGAATTACCGCTGCTTGGCTTCGTTGCCGCCGGCGCGCCCATCGAAGCCGTCGCCGGCAACGAGACGATCGCCGTCCCCGAAACGCTTGCGGGCAAGCGCGACAGCTACGTGCTGCGCGTGAAGGGCGACTCGATGATCGACGAACAGATTCGCGACGGCGACTTCGTCATCGTCGAGGATCGAAAGACCGCGGACAACGGTGAAATGGTCATCGCGCTGCTCGGCGGCACCGACGTGACGCTGAAGAAGTTCTATCGCGAGAACGGCCGTGTTCGCCTGCAGCCGGCCAATCCGGCGATGCAGCCGATGATGGTGGACCCGGACACCGTCCAGGTCCAGGGCGTCGTTGTCGGCGTGATGCGGAAATGCTAGATTCGAACCCGCAACCTGGAACCCCGGATCCCGGATCCCGGCCAGCGAAGGTAGTATTGGCCTTCTATGGCCGATGAAACTCCAGCAGCGCAAGCAGATCAACTTCACCATCGTTCCCGACGACCAGCCGGGCGAGCCGCGCACCTACGCGAACTTCTGCTCGATCGCCCACACGCCGTTCGACTTCACGCTCACCTTCTGCGAGGTGATGCCGCTCGTCGGAAAAGGAAGCTGCGCGACGCGGAGGCCGACCACGTCGTCCGCGCCCCCGTGCGCGCGCGCGTCGTCGTTCCCGTGCAGTTCGTCCCGAACCTTGTCGCCGCGCTGCAGGAACACATGCGCGTCTTCTCCGAGTCCTACTCGAACGTCGGGTGGTCGAAGGGGCCCGTTCACTAATTCAAAATGCAAAATTCAGAATGCAAACTACCTGTGCTTCGAAGCGAACGGGTGAATGTCGCGGCGTCTTCACACCATCGTTTCCGGATCGCGGCGTTTGCATTTTGCATCTTGAATTATCACGAAGCCACCGAAGACGACGCGGCGCATCATCGAGACGCTCGCGCAGCAGCATCCGAACGCCGATACGGAGCTGCACTACCGCAACGCGTTCGAGCTGCTCGTCGCGACGATCCTTTCCGCGCAGTCCACTGACGCGCGCGTCAACATGGTGACGCCGGCGCTCTTCACGCGATACGCCGACGCACGTGCGCTGGCGAATGCGACCTCCGGCCGAGCTCGAGCCGCAGATTCTGTCCACCGGCTTTTTTCGTCAGAAGTCGAAGGCGCTGATCGGGATGGCGCAGCAGCTCGTCGCCGAGCATGGCGGCGCCGGTGCCCGCCGACATGGACAAGTTGACGAAGCTGCCAGGCGTCGGCCGCAAGACGGCGAACGTGGTGCTGGGCCACGCGCTCGGCGTTCCCGGTCTCCCGGTCGATCGCCATGTGCTCCGCGTCGCCAACCGCATCGGCATCGCGCGAGGGCGACGATCCGGTCAAGGTCGAGGAACAGCTGTGCAAGCCGCTGCCGAAGGAGATGTGGACGCTCGCATCGGACGTGCTGATTCTCCACGGGCGGCGCATCTGCAAGCCGAAGCCGCTGTGCGACCACTGCTCCGATGCGGGACGACTGCGACTACTTCCAGCATGTCGTCCTCAAGCAGCGGGGTGGACCTTCAGGTCCGCCTAAGAAAATGACAGCGCGAAAGTTCGAACAGCTCGTCGCTGAAGCGATCACGCTCATCCCGAAGCGCTTCCGCCGCGAGATGAGGAACATCGCCATCGTCGTCGAAGACGAGCCGAGCGCGGAGTTGCTCGAGGAAATGGAGATCGAGCCGCCGGACTCGCTCTACGGCTGTACCAGGGACTCCGCTCACCGAGCGCACGTCGGGCTATGGCAACACGCTGCCCGACCGCGTCACGCCTCTTCCAGACGCCGATCGAAGAAGACTGCGACGACGAGGACGAGGTGCGCGCGGTGATTGGCGAGACGCTGATTCACGAGGTCGGCCACTACTTCGGCCTGAGCGAGGAAGAGATCGAGGAGATCGAGGAGCGCTACTGGCGCGGAGACGATGAGTAGGGGCCGGGGCAGGGCAGGAGGCGGGGCCGCCGCGCGAAGCGCTTCGGCCAGCACTTCCTCGAACCTGCCTGGGTGGCGAAGGTCATCGATGCGCTCCACGCAACCAGGGACGACACGTTTCTCGAGATCGGGCCCGGCCGCGGCGCGCTGACGCGGCCGCTGGCGGCACGCGTGCCGGACGCGTCGTCGCAATCGAGATCGATCGCGACCTCGCGGCGGCTTGCTTGCAGCAGGAGCAGATCCAGAACCTTCGACGTCGTCCAGGCCGGACTTCCTCGACGTCGATCTCCGTCGAGGCGCTGCGCGGCGAGCGCGCAGCCGCTCCGGGTCGCCGGCAACCTCCCGTACAACGTGGCGTCGCCGATTCTGTTCGCCCTGCTCGGACGCCGCGGACGACGGGCGGTTCTTGTCCGACGCGACGTTGATGCTCCAGAAGGAGGTCGCGGACCGGCTGGTCGCGAAGCCGGGACGCAAGGAGTACGGCGTGCTCGCGATCCAGGTCGCGCTGGCCGCAGACGTCGAGCAGCTGCTCACGCTGCCACCCGGCGCCTTCCGGCCGCCGCCGAAGGTGACGTCCGCCGTCGTGCGCCTCCGTTTCCGCCCGCCGACAGTCGACGTCGGCGACCGCGGCATCTTCGAGCGCATCGTCCGCGGCATCTTTCTGCAGCGGCGGAAGACGCTCGCCAACGCGCTTCGGCCCGTCGCCGACTCCCTCGGCCGCTCGGCGGCCGAACTCCTTGAGCGCGCGCGAAGTTGACGGCCGGCTTCGGCCCGAGGCGCTCACCATCGACGAAATCGCGCGCCTCTCACGAGCTGTGCTATAGTTTTCTCGCAAGTCGTTGAGCCTTCCCGGTTTACAGGTCTTTTCCCAGCGACCTGAACTGCGCGAGACGGCTCGCCCTGCCAGGGGGCATCGTTCGCGCGATCGCGATACTGGGCGAACCGTCAGGTTTGCCGCCGTGACGCTGGGTTCTGAATGAATCAGTCCGCCGTGCCGGACGTGGCTCCGGCGACGCTCGAGGTCGTCCCATTGGGCGGCGTCGGCGAGTTCGGCATGAACATGATGGCGGTGTCGTGGGAGGACACCACGATCCTCATCGACGCCGGCGTCATGTTCCCGGATCCCGATCAGCTCGGCGTCGATCTGATCATTCCCGACATGACCTACGTCGAGGCGCGGGGCGACAAGGTCAAGGCGCTCGTGCTGACGCACGGCCACGAGGATCACATCGGCGCGGTGCCGCACGTGCTGCCGCTCTTCGACGGCCCGGTCTACGGCACCGCGATGACGCTCGCGTTCATCGAGCCGAAGCTCGACGAGCACGAGATCGACGCGAAGCGATCGGCTCAAGACGGTCAAGCCGCGCGACGTGGTCACGATCGGGCCGTTCACGATCGAGTTCATCCGCGTCACGCACAGCATGCCCGACTGCGTGGCGCTCGCGATCACGACGCCGGCCGGCGTGATGATCCACACGGGCGATTTCAAGATCGATCAGACGCCGATCGACGGCGCAGCATTTCGATCTGCACCGGTTCGCCGAGCTCGGCGCGCAGGGCGTGCTGGCGCTCTTCGCCGACAGCACCAACGTCGATCGCCGCGGCTTCACTGGCCCCGAGATCGAGGTCATCGACGCGTTCGAGGAATTGTTCACGAGCACGCAGGGCAAGCTCGTGGTCGCGACGTTTTCGTCGAGCATCTACCGCATGCAGGTGCTGGTGGACCTGGCGGTGCAGTTCGACCGCAAGGTGGCGTTCGTCGGGCGCAGCATCGTGCAGAACGCCGAGATCGCGCAGCGGCTCGGCTACCTGCGCGATCCCGTCGGGCGTCCAGATTCGCGACGCGGACGTGCCAGAACTACGCGTCGCAGGACGTGCTGTGCCTGACGACCGGCTCGCAGGGCGAGCCGCAGGCCGCGCTGCCGCGTATCGCGGTCGACGACCATCGATGGGTGAAGCTCGGACCCGACGACACCGTGGTGCTCTCGGCGCGAGCGATCCCCGGCAACGAGAAGAAGATCGCGCGCGCGATGAGCCACATCGCCGCGGCGCGGCGCCGACGTCGTCACCGACGCGATGAAGCACGTGCACGTGTCGGGACACGGCAGCGCCGAGGAGCTGAAGCTGGTGCTGTCGCTCGTGCGGCCGCGCTATTTCGTGCCGGTGCACGGCGAGTATCGCCAGCTGTCGCAGCATGCGCGGATCGCCAAGCGCGTCATGAGCGGCGCCGAACACAAGCTCGCAGGTGCTGCTCGCCGAGAACGGCGACATCATCCAGTTCGATCAGCGCGGCGCGCGCATCGCGGACAAGGCGCCTGCGGGGCGCGTGCTCATCGACGTGACGCGCGTGGGCGAGGTCGGCGACGAGGTGCTTCGCGATCGCCGCCACCTCGCGGGTGACGGCGTCATCGTGGCGGTCGTCGCCATCAGCCGCCAGACCGGCGCGCTCGTCGGCGATCCCGAGATTGTCGCGCGCGGCTTCGTCGTGAATGAAGGCGAAGCGCGACTCGCTCTTCAAGGACGCGGCGGCGGTCATCGCCGAATGCATCGAGGCATCGAGGCGTCGAAGAGCGCGCGGACCAGGGGTTGATGACCGAGAAGCTGCGCATCGAGCTGCGGCGGTTCTTCAAGAAGCGATCGGGCCGGCGGCCGCTCGTGCTCCCCGTCCTCGATGGAGATCTGACTGGATCATGGCCGAATCAAACCTTGTCGAGGCGCATCAGCGAGTTCGTCGGCGTGGCGCTCTTCGCGCTCGCGCTGATCTGGCTGATTTCGCTCGTCACCTACGAGCCGACCGACCCGGTGTGGTTCTTCACCACCAGCGCGCTCCACCCGCCCGCGAACTTCGTCGGCCGCGTCGGCGCGTTCGTCTCCGAGCTGTCGTTCCAGCTGCTCGGCTACGCCGCGTATCTGGTTCCGGCGGTCATCGCGTGGGCGGGGTGGTACTGCTTCTGGTGCCAGCCGTTCGAGGCGATCTACACGAAGCTGATTCGGCATGCATGCTGCTCGTCGGCTGCAGCAGCGCGTTCCTCAGCCTCGTCTTCGGCAGCACCGACGTGTCGGGCAAGACGTTCGACGCCGGCGGATCGCTCGGCGGCGTGGCTCGGCGCCTGGTTCGCGGAATACCTCAATCGAACCGGCTCGATCATCGTCATCATGACGTTGATGGTGCTGTCGGTCATCCTCTCAACGCAGTTTTCGCTTCGGCCGGATGTTCGCCAACGCCAGCCAGGGATCGCGCGACCTGTCGGCGCGCAGCGTCGGCTTCCTCCGCGCCTGGCTCGACGACCGGCGCAAACAGAAGCAGCGCCGCGAGGTGATCGCGCAAGCACACCAAGAAGGCTGCGGCCGCGGCGGTGACCGTCAGGGACACGCGCGACGATCAAGGAGAACGCGGACGAATCGTCCGCGCCGACCGGTCGTGGCGAAGAAGCGCGCCACCACGATGGCTCCTCCTCTGCCGCTCCCCGACCCAGAACCATCGAAGGCGCCGCGCCGCCAGGGCGCGTTCACGCTGCCGCCGCTGTCGCTGCTCGACCCGCCGAAGGCCGAGCAGAAGATCGACGAGCGCGAGCTGATGGACTCCGCGCGGCAGCTCGAGGAGAAGTGCCGCGAGTTCGCGGTCGAGGGACAGGTGGCGCAGATTCATCCCGGTCCCGGTCGTCACGACCTTCGAGTTCAAGCCCGACGCCGGCGTGAAGTACAGCAAGATCACGAGCCTGGCCGACGACCTGTGCCTCGCGATGCAGGCCGAGTCGGTGCTGATCGATCGCATTCCCGGCAAGTCGACCGTCGGCATCCAGATTCCCAATCCCAACCGCGAGGCGATCTCGCTTCGCGAGCTGCTCGCAGTCGGACGCGTACCGTGCGCTCGACGCTCGAAGCTGACGCATCGCGCTCGGCAAGACGATCCACGGCGAGCCGTACGTCGCCGACCTCGCCGACGATGCCGCACCTGCTCATCGCGGGCTCGACGGGCACCGGCAAGTCGGTCGGACTGAACGCGATGCTCACGAGCATCCTCTACCGCGCCACGCCCGACGACGTGCGGCTGATCATGATCGACCCCAAGCGGCTCGAGCTCGGGATGTGCGAAGAGATTCCGCATCTGCTCACGCCGGTGGTCGTCGATCCGAAGAAGGCGGCCAACGCGCTGCGCTGGGCGGTGCGCGAGATGGAGGAGCGCTACAAGACGCTCGCCGCCGAGGGCGTCCGCAACATCGAGCAGTACAACCGCAACATCAAGCTGGTGCTCGAGGAAACGCGGCAGCAAGGATGCCGATGCGCCGAAGCCGCTGCCCTTCATCGTCGTCGTGATCGACGAGCTCGCCGACCTGATGATGGTCGCGAGCAACGAGGTCGAGGAATCGATCTGCGCGGCTGGCGCAGATGGCGCGCGCCGTCGGCATCCACCTGATCCTGGCGACGCAGCGGCCGTCGGTGGACGTCATCACCGGACTAATCAAGGCGAACCTGCCGTCGCGCATTTCGTTCCGCGTGTCGTCGAAGATCGACTCGCGAACGATTCTCGACGGCAACGGCGCCGAGCAGCTGCTCGGCAAGGGCGACATGCTGTTCCTGCCGCCGGCCTCGTCGCGCTGCATCCGGCTTCACGGCCCGTACATCTCCGAGCAGGAGAGCGCCCGCCTGGCGAGCTTCCTCCGCAAGCAGGGCAAGCCGATCTTCGACGACGACGATCACCGCGGAGGACGACAAGACCGGTCCCGAGCGGCCTCGAGTTCGAGAAGGACGAGCTCTACGACGAGGCTGCGCGCATCGTCGTGAGCAGCGGCCAGGCGTCGATCTCGTATCTGCAGCGCAAGCTGCGGATTGGCTTCAGCCGCGCCGCGCGGCTCGTGGACATGATGGAGGCCGAGGGCTCGTTTCGCCGGGCGCCGGCGGCAAGCCGCGCGAGGTCCTCGTCGATCGAGGCTACTTCGAGGAAGTTGATGCCCAGCTTCGGTAATCATCGGCAGCGGTCGCGGACTTCGCCGCTGCGGCGCGGACCTTTCGGTCGCGTACCGCGCGATCTGCATCGCGATGGGCGGACAGCTGTCGGCGCAGGTGTCGAACGCCGCGAAGCTGATCCACGAGGCCGAAGTGCGCGAGTCGGCCCTCCGCAGGGAGATCGATACGCGAGAAGCGGGCGCGCTCGCGACTCCGCTCCTCGATCGCGCACGGACGCTCGTCCGCTCATTCGAGGACATCTCGCGCCTCTTCGCGAGCAGCCCGTACGGCGACGATGCGTTGTGGCATGGCGCGCATGTTGGCGGCCGATGCGTTCTGGGAATTCGGGCAACCTGACGACCGAACCACCGCGGTGCGGCTGCTGAAGGCGCTCGGCACCCGGTACCCGAGGAGTTCTCTCGTCAAGCAGGCGGGGCCGCAGCTCGATCGGCTGAACGCGGTCGAAGTCGTGCGTCGCGGTCGAACCGAAGCAGACGGCCGTCATGCTCAAAACAATCCGGCGCGAGGCGCTGGCCGGCGCCGTGCGCGTGACGCTGGAGCTCGAGGGCGAGGCCACGTTTCACGACGAGGAGATCGATAGCCCGCATCGCGTTTTCATCGATCTTCAGAACACGCGTCCCGTTGAAGCGCTTGAAGGACGTGACGCAGTCATTCACGGATGACCTCGTTCGTCAGATTCGCGTTGGACGACAGATCGGAACGCGCACGCGCATCGCCGTCGATTTGAACGCCGCCGCTCCGCACACGGTCTACGCGCTGTACGACCCCTATCGCGTCGTTGTTGATTTCGCCCGCGAACGCGATGCGCACCATCGCACGAGACGCGCATTGACCACCGACAGGACGCGAATGGACACGCAGCCTGCAACGCCAGAACACGACGGCCGCTGACGCCATCGTCGTGCCGACTGAACCCTTCCGAACGGACGGCGGTGGGTTTTCGTTGTCGCGACAGCTCGGGCTCGGCGTTGCACGCATCGTGATCGATCCCGGCCATGGCGGGTATGACCCCGGCGCGATGAACGATGGTCTCAGCGAAGCAGACCTCGTGCTCGACCTGGCGCTGCGCCTGGAAAAGCTGCTGCTGAAGCAACCCGGGGTTGAGGTGGTGATGACGCGGCGGTCGAATGTCTTCGTGCCGCTCGAGGAGAGAACCGCCATCGCCAACCGCGAGGGCGCCGACCTGTTCCTGTCGATTCACGCCAACGCGAGCGAGGATGACCGCGTCCGCGGGATCGAAACCTATTTCCTCAACTTCGCGCCCAATCCTGCCGCCGAAGCGATCGCCGCGCGCGAGAATGCCGCGTCAGCGCGGACGATGCGGCAGCTTCCCGATATCGTGAAGGCGATCGCGCTCAACAACAAGATCGACGAGTCGCGCGACTTCGCGTCGCTCGTCCAGGCCTCGATGCTGGACCGGCTCAAGCGATCCAATAAGAGCGTGAAGGACCTCGGCGTAAAGCAGGCGCCGTTCATGGTGCTCATCGGCGCCACGATGCCGAGCATCCTCGCCGAGATTTCGTTCCTGACCAACGGCCAGGAGGCGGCGCTGCTTCGCGGCGGCGCCGTATCGCCAGCAGATCGCGGAGGCGCTGTTCAGCGGCGTCATGCGCTACCAGCGGTCGCTGAAGGCCGCGGCTCAAACCGTCGCCTCGCAGTAACCGGCGCAGCGCGCTCACCGAGGCGAGATGCGCCGCGACCAGCGTGCCCTGGCCGCACAGCAGACAGAAGATCAAGGCCGCAAGCTTTCGCAGTGGGAACCTCCAGAGGGCGGCCTTCCGCCGCAAAAGCCGAGCCGTCGTGAGCGGTCGCCGGCGCGTAGCTCGCGGTCAGGGCAGGAGTTAGACGGACCGCCAGACGAGTGCCGCCGGCGGCCATGAACGGCCTGGAAATCTCGGAACTGAAAGTTCGCGAACGAAATTCGGAGCGGCTATCGAGGATTGTCGAGTGTGATCTGTCGCACCCAGAGCCCATTTGCCGATTCCGCGCTCTGCGGCAGTGGCATCGTGAACTGCTCGGCGAGCTTCCCGTGTCGGAGGCGCGCGGTGCCGAAGCGTCAGTCCGCCGACGCCTCGCAGCACGCCGACGGCGTCGGCCGACAGCGGCGACGCGAGCACCGGCGCGTTCAGCTGCGGAGTGGGCCAGCGACGCGAACATGCGATCGAAGGCGGGCAGCGGTTCGGGCGTGGCGAAGATCAGAAAGTGCTCGTGACCGCCGGCGCTCGTGACCTTCCAGTACGCGGGACCTTACCACCACCGGCCGGCAGTCTCACCGGCCGTCCTGGGTGATCGGATTGGCAACCGTCTGGTCGGGCAACGGAAACAGCAGTGCGACTCCCCTGTCGTCTTCGTTGACGACATAGATGCGTGCGGGCGCGACACCTGGACCTGCAGCGCCAGCCGATCGCCCGGCGCGACACGATCGCCCGGCCGAAGTTTCGCTTCGCCCGCATCCGAGATCCGATACAAGCCGGCGTCGATGCTGCAGCTCGCAGCGCCCGCAGTCGCTGGAGCGACAGGTTGTCAGGACGACAACCGACGCCTCCGTGGCGGGCGAGCGTGCTCGACCGTGTTGCCAGCAAGTAGCCCGGCACGCCGGCGACGATTGCGACGATCGCAACCGCCGCGGCGAGCGGAGAGCGAGAACGCCGGGCGCGGCCACGTCGATGGCGTTCTCGACCGGTGCGCCAAGGAACCTGGCGAGCGCATTCTCGAATGCGCCCGCGCTCATGAAGCGCTGCCGCGGGTCGGGGTCGAGCGCGCGCTCGTCGACGCTGATGAATTCGTCGGGAAGATCCGGCCGGATGTCGCGTGAGATGGGTGCGGGTCCGCTGGCGATGGGCCTCCTCGATCGCCGCGCGTCTGGTCCTTCAACCGGATACCTGTTCGTGACGAGATGGAACAGCAATACGCCGAGGCTGTAACATCGGCGGCCTTCGTGCGTCTCGAACCGGCAAACACTTCCGGCGCGACATAGAGCGGCGTGCCGGCGAAGTCGCGGCGATCCCCGGACGTGCATCGGCAGCACGTCCTGATCGAGATCTTTCCGGCGCCGAAGTCCATGAGGACCGTCCGGCCGCCTTCCTCGCGCATGACGTTGTGGGCCTTGATGTCGCCGTGCAGAAGTCCCGCTCGATGAACCGCCGCGACCGCACGGCCACAGGTCGAGACCGACGAGCGACGCTTCGCGCGCCCCGAGATAGTCCCCTGCCGCTGCAGCTGCTGCTCGAGGTTCGTGCCGCGCACCAGTTCCATCCACAGTCCCACGCGGCCATCGATTTGATCGGCGCCGTACACCGTGACGACATTGGCGTGCCGCACGCGGGCAGAGCGCCGCGCTTCCTCCAGCACGCGCTGAGACGATTGGTCGCGCTGTCGGCCGTCGCAGCGCATCAGCTTCAGCGCCACGTCACACTGGAGCTTGGTGTCGTGCACGCGATACACGTCGCCGTAGGAACCGCTGCCGATGCGTCCCAGGGATCAGGAAGTGTGCCCACGTGCGTGGGATCCGACGGCGAACGGCGTGTCGCCTGCCACCGGGCCGGTCGCCGCGGGATCCTCATGAACATCCTGATGGAACCGTGCAATCCGTTCGAGCAGTTGCAGCTCGGCGAGGACGGCGTCATCGTCACCGGCCACCTGCTGCGCCACCTGCTCCCATTCGATCAGCACGCCAGTCGCTTGATGGAGGCCGCTACCGACGAGATGAGGTCAGGATTGTCTTCGGTCAATTGACTTCTCTTTCGTGAGCTTGGATTTCTTTCGCTCAACTGACATCTCTTTGGCGAGCTTGACGAGCGCGCGGCTGATTCGGCCACATGCGCCGCGGCGACAGTCGGCTTGCCGAGCGCGCGCGCCACCTCGGTGTAGGCGTGACCTAGCTCGATGCGGGCGATGATCGCCTCGCGGTCGGCCGGCTCCAGGCGCTGCAGCGCGGCCTCGATTACGCTCGGCATCTCGCCGCCGATGGCCTCTTCGATCGGCGACGGTCCCATCGGCGGGCCGGTCGCTCGGCGAGGCGCGTCGGTCGGGCCTGCGCTCGCCGCACCATGATCGCGGACGCGATTAAGCAGCGAGCTGCCACCGGGTGGGCCTGGAACGCGCCGTCGTGCCGCGGCTCGAATGACCCGAGACGCGACGAACGACCTGCGAGGCGTGTCCTGCCGCGGGATCGTTGGGTGTCCAGCGCGCCGCGCGCCAGGCCGGCAGCCGGCCGTGCGCCCATTTCTGGAGGCGTGGGAGATAGCGGGCGCACAGGTCGTTGAGGGCGTCCTCGTCGCCGGCACGGGCGCGGGCGAGGAGCTCCACTGACGCCAGCGGCGCCGGTCGGCGCCTTTGTCAGGCGCCCGCGCGCGAGACACGTGGTCGGCCATGAAAGAACCCGGCCCGAATGTAAGGGTTGCGGCGCTCATGATACCTGAAGTCCCCTTCGTTTTCGGCCATCCACGCGGGGCAGGATGCCTCGGTTAGCTATAACGACCGGATTGGACGGTTCGCGGAGGCCGAGCGGGCCTAGCGCCAATCACCCGCGGCGACAACGCGGCCCAGTAGGGTGGTGCTCTCACGCGCGCGCGGCGTCGCCTGGAGGCACCTGCACGCTAGCATTACGAGGCTCAGCGTCGGCCGTGTGCTTTGTCTGAAGCCGCGTCGGCCAAACCGCGCATCCAGGTCCGCGTCGGATTGGTCCTCCACCGACCACAGGCTCATGATGATCGGTGCGCGCGCCACGGCGATCTGCGAAACGCGCGCCGCACCGGCCCGAACACGCCCGCTCCCGCCTTGATCTCGCCGGCGCCCGTATCGCACGCGGAGAGCACCGCCCACTCAGCGCCGTGAGATCGAAGCGGCACCACTTCCTCGGCCCTGAAGTACCCCGGTGTCTCGATCTTCTCGACGGGATGGCGTTGGCCCGGCGAAGGCGAGCGAAATCGAAGTGATTCTCAGTTCGCCGGCTGGTGGTGCTGTTGACGGAGACCGACAGTGATCGGTGCCAGGCGCCGACGCCGCGGGTCCCGGCTGCGGCAGGTGCGACGATGACGAAGAATCATGAGTTGCGAGTGCGGTGCGCCCACCTGCCGCCTGCATGCGGCTGCGCTGAAGCCGCTCGTCGGTCAAACCTTATATGAAAGTCGTCGCGTTCAGAGCTGAACTCGCCTGGGGTCTGCCATCGTCCACACGAGGCTATGTCGGCGACTTCGGTCGAGTTCTGGCCATCGCCGCACCGTTGCCGCAACCCGCGTATCAGGCTTTCCCCGCGTGGACGCAGGTGGATGCTGGTGCTGCGTCGCCAGCTCGGGCCTCCGACGGCCAGCGGGCGCGACCGGACGACACCGCGGAGTTCTGAAGGAGATCGCGTTCTGTTGAGAGCAGGTGCAGAACCGGACGTTTCGACGACAAGGTAGCGGGTGCTGCCGATGGGTAGCGACAACTCACCAGATTGAGCGCCATCGGGAACGATGAAAACCCTGCGCGCCGGACAGATGCCCAGCAATTGGATCCCAGACGAGTCGCCGCAGTCGCGCTCGCCCGCGGCACGATACGAAAGGAGTGACGCAGAGTCGGCGCGGCTGGCAACGGTGCCCGGCTACGAGAACCGTTGCGCCACGCCTCGACGGAGGATTCGACACGGCTACGGCCAGATTCCGAAGTGACGGCTGGTGTCGCGGCGGTCGAAGTGACAATGAGCGCGGCAATCGCAGGCCGTCACGCTCGGCCGTTACGTGCGCCGATGAATTGTCATCCGTGTTCGGTCGTAACGAACAAACGAAACCTGGGGCGGTTCCAGCCGGCGCGGGGCCTGGCGAACCTCATTCAACCTGCCTTTGCTCGCTCAGGTCATCGCGATCGACCCGCTCTGCTCGGCGACTCCGCTCCACCTCTCGCCTGCTGCTGTGCGCAAAGAGTGTGTGAGCGCCGGGCGCAACTGCGCCCTGCGTTTGCGGCATCAAGTTGCGTAACGCCCTGGCTTTGCGACCGACGCGTGAAGCAGGCGTTCGGCGTGGCGGCGGCGGTCATCCACAGCCCGCTCCGCCAGTTATCGGACGATCGCGAGTTCCGAATCGCGGCGTAAACACACAGAACACGTCTGCGTTGATGCGCCCCGATGAAGGCGGATAGCGCGAGACTCAGCCCGCGCGGCCGCGTCACAACAATGCTGGCACTTCGGGCGAAACCGGGCAGCGCCGTCATCTGGCCTGGTCTCTTCCACTCCGCTTCCGCGACGAGCGCGCCCCATCCCAGTGCGCTTTTGGTCCAATCCACGGCAAAGTCAGCCGCGGCAACATCGCCTCGGGCTGCGGCGGTCAGGGTGCTGGATCCAAAAATTCGCGGATCGCCGCTACCTCGCCGTAGTCCTTGCGTGCAGCTTCAAGATCACCACGTCGTGCGCTCAATCTGGCTCTAACCTGCAGCGCGTGGCGAAACAATAATCTGGATCTTTGAGGACCCCACTTTGCTTCCATAAATCTGCCGGCGCCTGCCCCAGAGCCGCTGCGACGCCAACGCCACGGATCCATTCTTTCCGCGAGACTGTCGGCAAGCCTGACCAGCGCAACCGCCACGTCCGGACGATCGGGCCCGAGGCGCCTGCCGGCGGAGCGCCAGCGCGCGCTCCACCAGCCGCCTCGACATCCGGCTTCGTCCGCCCAGCGCCACAACCTCCGCCAGGCCGTCCAGGCCTCGCGCAACATAGCTGGATGGGTCGCGAACCGAGCGCCCGTTCGACCAGATCGGCGATGGCCGTCCGGCAGGCGCGCGCGCCCAGAGTGAAGTCGCCCATCTCAACGCGCCAGGTCAGCCTGATTGTAGACAACCGTCGCGGTCATCGAGTGCTCGCGTCCGCCATTGGCAGCAATCGATCGAACTCGAGGGCCTGTTCGATATCGCCGCCGTGCTTGATAGTCGGCCGCCCACTTGAGCAGGCCGGCGAAATCGTTCAGCAGCGCGAAACTCTTTCGGCATGGCGCCCCAGCGCGACTCCACAATACTCCATCGCGCGCTCCTGAAACGCGCGAGCCTGAGCGAGATCCCGGAGAAATTGCTGGCAGCGGCGAGTCTCCGGAGAATCATGGCAACGTGTGGATGTTCAGGGCCCAAGGTCTTCTCGGACAGGTCCAGTGCCTCTGTCCATTTCGCACGCGTCGATTCCAGACCACGACCGCGAAGGAACAGCAGATCGCCCTGGAGCTGCAGGACAGCGGCGGTGTCGGGGTGCTGCGGCCGCGCCGCCGTCAATCCCGGACCGGCTTCTATCGTTCAGAAGCGCCCGCGGGCTCCGTTCGTAGTCGCCGTCTGCCCGGTGAAGCAACGGCTTCGAGAAAGAATCGTGACCGGACGCTCCTGCGCGAGTCCAGGAGCGTAGAGCGCCGGAAACTGGAGCGACCGTGCTTCCTCCAAGGCCTTCTGCGCGCCTGCGAAGCGCTCCTGCCCGATGAGCGCACGGGCGAAGCTGCTCGAGACGCCGTCCGCCAGCGAGGGGTCGCTCTGGCTCAGACGCAGCCGAAGCGCACCATGGCGACCGCACGCTGGTGAGTCGTCGGCGGCGTGCCTCGACTCACCGCGCTCCTCGAAGGCAGGTTTCTCCGAGGCTGTGCAAGGGACACCTCTGGGCGGTTGCCGAATGGGTCAGCCAGACGTTGTCGGGCCTCGACGACTTGCTCGGCCAGAGCGAGGGGTCGCGGGCTCGCCGGCCTTTCACTCCTTGACCCTCGCTTCTACCCACAGGTCCGCAATCTCGAGCGCACCGGTTGACTCTACCACCGTTTCGACGAACCCACCGTCTCAGCCAAGGAGCGCAGCGACATCCGCCGCGCGCGTACCGGCCCGCCTCAGCAGCAGCTCGCGCGCAGCCGCGATTTCGTCCTGAAAGCGCCGCTTCAGACGTCTGGCCCGGCGAAGCGGCGGCCGCCCCGGCGGGCAGTGCGCGCCGCAAGCTTTACGCCGACGACGCCGTTCAGAGCGACCCGCCTCCAGGCGCCGAGCGCACATGCCCAGCTACACCCGCAGAGATCCTGCAGACTCGTCGAGTGTGCCCACGACGTTCGTGCATGGCCTGCTCGCGCGGATCAGGCGTCCGGCTAAGGTCGCGTCCCTGGCCGTGACGAATGCCGACTGGAATGCACACGCACTTGAGCGGCGACGTCGACGACGTATGGCGTCCTTCGCCGCGTTGGCCGCCGCGTGCTCGGTCGCGGCCAGTTGCACCGAGAGTCTTCGATGGCGAAACCGCTCCAGCGTCGCGGGTAACGGCGGGGTCGTATCGAAATATACGTGATTAGAGATCGTCGAACAAGTCACCGGGGATGCTGCCAAACCCGCCGCCTTTGTCGACTTCTTCTTGCGACATGACACTCTCCTTCTATGTCTTGCCTCACGAGAGCTGCTCAAACGCGAGTCGCCGCCTTGCGGAATCGCCGGCGGTCAGGAAGAGGTTTTGTGTCTGTCGACCAATACGCAGACTTCGGGTGGAAGGCGCTGTCAACCTGCTTTTGGCCAGAAATGCCCCGTCATGAGCGAGGAATTTGCGGCATACCTAGGCCCGGCATCCACAGAATGCTCACCCCCTCGAACAGCGCCGACGCGCCCGTGGGCACAGCGTGAAGCGCCGCTTTCACCAGCGAGTACCCGCCTGCAGTCGGGAACTAATCGCCTTGATTAGCGCCGCCAGTCGCGGTCGTTCTCCACCGCCGTGCTGACGTCCCGCGCCACCCCCGCCGGGTGATTCGCGACTCGTCCGAGAGGTACTTGCGCAGCCGGCATGCAGACGTCGCGGAGTGCCCAATCGCCGGACGTCGGCGTCTGCCATCGACTGGATTCGGCGTGTAGGCTACCCCCACCGTCCAGGAAGCTGCCCACCGCATCGCCGGGCCGTAAGCTGGCAGGGACGCTCGTGAGCATCGACAAGGCGCCGACCAGGTCCTGCATTGGCGGCTTCACCATTGGCCCCCACCTCCGTTGCCGGGCCGCGATCCCCTCACGGATACTGTCGACACCGGAAACGGCGCGCGGGCCGCAGGGACCCGGCGTAGAACGTTCTCTAGCTCCGTCCGCCACCGCGTCGGGACGAGTTTCGGCCGGACTCGCGAGCATCCTCGCGATCATGGCTTCATGCGGCCACACAGGGACCGGTCGCATCGGGCGATCATCGTCCCGGAGTTATACGATGTAGCCAATGGGCACCATGTGACTGCGAGCCGGACGACGTACCGCGCGAGGTCCTGGAAGCTCGAAGGCGGTCTCGAGCGTGTAACCATCCAGCAATCCTGGAACAGCACCACGTCCAGCTTGCTCGCCGGAGCTCGGCGTCGGCCCCTGGGCGGCGAGACGTCCCGCCCGAGCGGAGATGAGCGCCGCGCTGCCGGCGATCCCGATGGGGCCCTCGCACTTCCGGCAGCGGCGTGCGTAAGCCTGCCGTGTAGCCTCAAATCACCGCAGGAGTCTGCAGCGTTGTCGCGACGTCGATCAGAGCTCGCCGAGCTGGTCCGCTCGCCGCCCGGAAGCGGCGGGAACCTCACGACCGGAAGACTGTTCAGCCTCGAAGAGCCCGCCCGGTCCGCTGATGTGCTGTGCTCCCCAGTAGAACAACGCGTAGTGATCCGCGGGGCAGTTCTGGGGTACGCCCATTGCACGAACCCGTCCCGGTCGCCGGCCAGCGGCGATCCCGAAAGTCTGATCGTCGGGAACCCGGACGGAGCGCTGGGCCTCCAGCCCTGTCACGATGCGTGCGCGGCTTTGCTTACCTTCCGGCCGAAATGGGGCGCCGTTCCAGCCGGCGCGATAGACGACGATGGGCGTCTTCCCAATCCCACTCGCTTTGAGGGGCACCCGGACAGGCCCAGGAGTTTCGTCTTCACGAAGGTCAGCACACTCGCGCAGGGCAGGCTGTCCAGCACCCTCGACAACCTGGTCCAGCTGCTCGTCGTGCGTTGACCCCCTGCACGCTGGTCACCGGGATTCGGCCAGTCGAAGCCGGCGTTCGTCTCCTCGAGACACGTGATACAGGATGACGCACCACGGCTTTCGAACAGGCTCCCACGAAGAGATAATACAGGCACCCGATGGCCACCAGTGCCGCGAACGCCGCGCTACGTCAGGCGTCACGATCGGCACTCACTTCCCAACCCTAGGGCGCCGCGTCCCCAAGGTCAGCCGCCGTACCGGGCCTGGCGTATTAGCTCGTCACGAATCCGGTGGATCAGCGCCTGACGGACGTAGCCCCGAAACGCCTCTTCATGGCGGGGCCCGAGGAGCAGAGATATTGGTCTGGAAACCTGTTTCGGGGTGTCCTTGCACGACGCGGTTTGTATCGGCAAGCGTGCGCGCGCGTAGACAACCGGCTGTGTGCCGTCGCCGCAAGCGCGGCAACGAGCCGGCGCACAACTCGTCCAGCGCTTCCCTTTGCGCCGTCTTGGCTGCCACGGGGTCACGGTCGTCGCAGCTTCCAGCCCCACCATCGGCGAATCCGCTGACGCCGACTTCGTGGACCGTGCCGCTCTGTCATCGAACATCTACCTGCTGTGCACCTGGAGGGGCGGTGCGTCGCGATCTTTCAGTACGCTCTTCGTGGGAGAACAGAAGGGAATCAGGTTTCCGGCGATTAGGGTGCTCTGTGCGGTACTTAACGCCGGACGCCTGGGACCACTAGCAGGTGCCAGCCGGCAGGCAAAGCGCGTTGGTGCGTAGAATCCTGTTGACGCAGAGAGGCGAGACATCGGCGGAAGCAGGCGCCTGAGCACGCACCCGTTCTACTGGGCCGCGTTCGTCGCGGCGGGGCTGGCGCTAGCTTCGGGCTTCGCGTGGCCGGGATCGGTCGGAATCTACCGCCGCGCGATCGCGCGAACGCTTCACGACCCCGACGACGATCCCAATGGAAGGCAAGCCCGCAGCCGCCGCCGCGATCATCGCGACGCCGGCCGAACCCGGCGGCGCCGAGCACGACATCACCCATCGTGATCGCGCGTGATGGGCGGCTGCCGGACCGTCTGGACGATGATCGGCCCGGGCGCCGGGGACGAGCGCCGGGCTCGGCGCAGGCTGAACCGCTGAGCAGAGGCGAAAGCAGGAACGCGAACATGAGGGCGAACACCAACGGGAGAACCGCGGGCGCAGAAGCGTGAGTACGGTACCACGCCAGACACCCCACGACTCCACGTCGAGCGCTGAGCTCGGCAGAGCGATCGCCGCACGCCGACGCCCGACGCCCTTGGGTTGATACGGCTTCGCCTCTTCCGCCCACGCCGTGCCGGCGATGTCCAGGTGGACCCAGGGCGAGGCCGCCGGCAGAGACTCCTTGATGAAGAGCGCCGCGCGTGATCGCGCCGCCGGCACGGCCGCCGGTGTTGGTGAAGTCGGCGATCTCGCTCTTGCAGCTGATCGCTTGTAGTCGTCGAACACCGGCATCGGCCACGACCGATCGCCGGCGCGATCGCTCGCGCGACGGACCTGCTCAACCCATCGGCCCGGCGTGCCGAAGAGGCCGCTCGTGCGTCTTCCCGAGCGCGACGACGCACGCACCGGTGAGCGTCGCGACGTCCACCAGGTGCGTGGCGCCGAGCTGCCGCGCGTACACAGAGCCGTCGCCGAGAATCGAGACGACCTTCCGCGTCGGTGTTGATGATCTCGACGGTCTTGCCCTCGGCGCTCGTCAGAATGTCGCCCGGCTTGATCGCGCCGTGCCGCCCGGCATGTTCTCCGTCATCGGGACGACGCCGATGCACGCGAACCGGCGCCTTGAGCTGCGCGATGCGCCGCCATCGCGCAGATCACCGCCGCGCCGCCCGACATGTCGTCCTTCATCTTGTCCATGTTGTCGGCCGGCTTGATCGAGATGCCGCCGGTGTCGAACGTAATGCCCTTGCCGACGAGGCCCGAGCGACAACGCCTTCACGCGGCCTTCGGCGGTTCGTGCCGCAGCACCACACTCAGCGGCGGCTCCTGCGCTTGCCGCGCGCGACGCCGAGCAGCAGGCCCATCTTCAGCGCGGCGATCCGCGCAGATTCGTCGAGCGCCTCGGCGCCCGGTCCCGGCATCGCGGCGGCCAGCTGCGGCGCCCCGCTCCGCGAATACCCGCGGCGTCAGGACGGTTGCCGAGCTCGTTCGGCAGCCCGCGGGCCACGTTCGATACGCTCGCCAAATGCGCCGCCCGCGATTCGACGGCGGCTTCATCGATCTCTCCCAACACGCGCAGCTCCACGCGCTCGAGCCGTGCACCACCGGCCCCGATCTGGCCGTCGCTGTGCGACGATCCCCTCGTAATTGGCGAGCACCGCTCCCCTCGACCAGCGCCTGCAGCTGCGCCCCGGAGCGCGATGCTGCCCTCGGCCCAGGACGGGCCGCGATCGCGACGCTGCCAAACCGCCACGCGCGAACAGACCGCCGATGGTCGCGACCCGCGGAAACTCAATGGTAAGAGCTTCAGGCACCGGCGCCGACCTGCTCGGCGCGGCCCCATCCATCTCCACCAGCAGCGCAAACAGCGCTCGAATGGCTTACCGCGATTCGCGGCGTGCGTCGCTGTACTCGCCGCCTGAGCGCGATCGAGATCGATCGTCGCGCGTCAACACGGCGGTTAACATCGCGAATGCGCGGCCCGATCCGCCGAGGCATCGCGCTGCAGAGCGCTGGTCGAGCGGTGCTCGCCAGTGCCAGGTCTACAGACCGTCTGGCATGGCTCGGCGCGTGGAGCTGCGCGTGTTGAGAAGATCGATGAAGCCGCCGTCGAGCTACCTGACGCATCTGGCGATGCGGCCCACGGCTCGAGGCCAACCATCATTTCACAAAAATTCGCGACCATCAGTGTTTGAACGCGTTAAATATCCACCTTCGCGAAACTACCGAAACAAAAACCGTGGCGGCGTCGACCGGCATCAGCTCAGCCGTCGCCGGTGCTCGGCATCGACAGCGTATCTGAACTCTTCGGCACCGGACCTTTCAGTTTCGAGTGCCTCGTGATCTTGCCGGTACCTAGTGGCGCTCGACAGATAGAACCAGCTGATATCTAGTCGGCTGAGTGCAGGCTGAACAGCTGCCCGTACAATCTTGGGCGGTCGCGCCCAGGCTGCTGATCCCGGCGTAGCCAGCTGCCAATCGCCTCTGGGGGCGAACTGGCATCAGATCAGTGCCACCATACGGTGTTCAATTCATGTTCTGCTTTATATTCGCATTCAGCCGCCATCAGCTGCGTCTTTCAGCGCTCCCACGGCTATCAGTCCGGCATGTGCCTGTCGTAAACATTGTGGTCTCCGCGTCGTTGCGCCAGCACTCCGGCACAACATCTACCGCGTTGGCTGTCGCTGGTGTATCGGCTGCTGCTGCGATGTCTCTGCTCGGTACCGCAACAGGGTCGGCTGACGCCTGTACGTTCGCCCGTATTCCCTCTCCCACAGTCACGCCGCCACGGAAGTAACGTGTTCTGGCGTGACAGGCGACGGCGGTGCCAGAAAGCTTTGCCCAGCTGTTAATACGCGCGCGCTGTTCATATCTAATGAAGATCCTGAATTCCATGTTCTTGGGCCATAGCTGTGCAATGAACGACTGGACAGCCATTTTTGGTCTCCTGTTCGAGAGTGGAGTGTTCAGCCGTGTGCAGCTCAGAGGCTGATCAGCTCGTCCAGCGTCTTTATGTTCCAGACACATTCGTGGCAGAACTGTGGGCCACAGGCTCGCACCTGTGATGAGGCCAGCCTGGCTGATCTGGCTGGATCGCCCTGCTACGGCGACCATTTGCGATCAGGCTCACGTTATTGAGCCTCACATCATTGCTCGGCTCCGCTGTTGGCACTGCCGAGGCTGTCTGACAGAATCCCAGATCATGGGCGGAGGCGAGGCGGATTATAGAGACAGCTGAAAAGTGACCTTGGACAAGCACGCTTCGAAAGACCTCTTTCCTTTCGAGATTTCTTGTGCGGTCACAATTAACAGTGTATCCATTTCTTACGCACTGGCGGAGAGTTGGCTGACCTGGCACCCACATAAACGTATCGGCGATGATCTCGTGCACCTTTACGACATGTTTAACTTCAATCCAATCGATAGCTGCATGGGGGTCAGCGCATTGTCTTAGTATGCCATGCCTCTCGTAGTCAAGAATGCCTAAGTGGCTGCACGGTGTAGCCTGTGGCATCAACCTTCTTGGCGGGTTGTCCACCTGGTTGCACGATCGCTACTTCTTTCTTGTGTCTCTCTGGCTGGAAGAGGAGATCATGTCACAAACGCTTGTTTGACTGTCTATCAGCGTACGTTACCTAGCTGTTCCAGTAGCCTGGCTCCACAGCTGGCTGCGGCAGCCTACGGCGAGTCGATGACCACCTCAGGCCCCTCTCACGGCCCATGGCTCAAGCCCGAGCGGCCCGCCATGACAGCCAGCCCTTCATTTGACTCTGGTTCACACAAACTGGCCCCAGCCACCACGCCGCCAGCCTGTTCGACTGGTGCAGGAAACACCGTATCACGCCGGCAATCTTCTGCATTGTCAAGCAGAGATAGCGTCGAAACGTTGCACTCAGATACCGACAATGGTGAAAGCAGTTTCCGGCGTTTCTCATGCTGAAGCGCGGCCATCGGCAGTTCGTACCTGAGCTATCGAGGAAGCGCGGTAAGCCTATTTGCGTCTCAATGTACTGATCCGGCTGGCGATCCATGATGACGATTGTGCAGCTCGCCCATGTCAGTTCTCTCGACGTGTCCTCTCGAGCATGACGATAACGTCAGCGGCTGGCTACAACGTGTGCAGTTCTGGGCCTTTGCGCGATGATCTGCCACCCGTGCCGAGGCGTTGAAAACTACTAAATCATGGGCTTATTCATTCACGCTTTATTTCACGCGCTTTGGGCGCGGCTCGCGCTGAGATCTAGTCACGGCGCGATGTGGATGTGATGGCACGATCACGCGGCATTGTGTCAGTATAAGAAACTCAGGAAATTTCACTGGCAATATTCAGTTGAGGGTGTTTGGCAATGTTTTCTCAAGTCAGGCAACTTACCTGCCAGGCCTCGGGCTGAACTGTCAGTTAATCTCATGGCTTCATACGGGCCCCAAATTCTACTGCGGCTTGAACAGATGCGATCAGCTGCGCTGCCGCGCCGTTAAATTATCGACAACGCTTTGATTGAACAAGCGCACTGAAATAGTCGCTGGAGGCCGGTACGGGCGTATTTATGCTGTTTTGGCAGATGTATCAACGGCGTATTCTCGTATTGTTGTGATCGCTGGGTGATCATGACAAGCTGGCGAGGCATTGATGTTTTTAAATCGTCTTGCGCACCAACGCCAACTAACGCGGAGGCGAGTACGAGTGGCTTTGGCTTGTTTGAGCTGGAAGTGGCGGCAGTAGTCGATCCTTGTGGAAACGTTATGGCGTTCGCCAGATTCTGTATTTGTTCCACGACTGGGGCCACAGATGATCAATATCGATCTGGTACCGTCGCTCATTCTCGTTACGATAACATCTCAACCGTCGAATCCTGCGCATTGAAACACAACCCGCCAGCGCCGACAAATCACTAAAATATCGTGCCTGTGCAGCGATAAGATCTGGGATCACTGGCTGGTATCTGTCAATAGTAACATATTAATCACTTCGGCAGCACCCCTTTGCCTCGTCGAAGGTAGTTCCCGTTCACCGCCTTCTCAAACAGAACTCTCCTTCCAGACGTCGTCTGCCACGCTCATCCACAGGCAAGATTTCTGTTTTGGGGTTATGTTTTCTGGCGACTTTGCCGGGTAACTGATACGTGAACTCGTGTCGACATATTCGCTTCTGGAACGCGGCGACGACTCTCGTTTGACGCCTTCGTTCGTCAGATCTGCCAGCTCCGCACGGCTAGAATCTTCGCACCGATGTCGTGTCGCAGCGTACCTCACGTCTGGGCAGATAGCTGCATCCGGCGAATGTTCTCGATCCGGCGCGGTCATGTGCACCATCAACGCAATTGCCTTTACTTATGATAGCCCATCCCCCTGGGCGTTGTCGCGGTGATGGCGCTAAATTCAATCCCGATAAGTTACAACCAGCTCTGCGGAGATATTCTCCAACGGGCCATTTTCATGACAGGCGGCTTCAGGTGATCTTCGCGCGCGACGCCCAGTCACCGACAGCCTAGCGAGTACGCCTGCTTGAACGCCTATCCCGCCTTCAGAAAATGAACGCATACCATTATGAATTTACGCACGATGTGCAGGCGTTCAGCATTCGGCCGCCGCCACGGCGGCGTTCTTTTGGCGCGATCCCTGCGATTGGCCTGTCTCAAGCCGACTACCTCAGCGACAATCGTACGGCAGCTCGGCTATCAGAGCTGCAGCGCTGGGCAGCCACCATCTTACCATCGGTCACGCCCCACCGAAGTCGCGCTGTTACTGCATGGCCGTCGGCCTCCTTCGCCAAACCCGAGCGAAGCTGAAAATCTGACTCATCTCGTCTAACATCAGCGGCACTTCTGGGGCTGGCACGTGTTGTGGCCACAGTGCGTATTAAACGGATTCCTGGGCTATCTGTGCTATGATGCGGCCGTCGGCTTCACCGCGATCAAAGGCCTGGCGAGATCATGCGCGGCGTGGATCGAAGATCTCGTCGGGACGTGACCTGCGTCCTGAGCCGACTGCTGAAAGTCGCGGTCGAACCGTTATTACGCTGCTCGGCGACATTCGACTATCCGGTTGAAGCCGAGATCAGGTATCATGCGCCTCCCTCCCGACAAGTGTCATCAGCGTCAGCGACGCGTAACCACGCTGGCGCGAATCTCACCGAGATTCGCCTTTCCTTCGTTCTGACACCATTGCATTCGCTCGCCTGCGCTTTGTCGTGCCGCTGGCTGGCTTTTGGCCACGGTCAATCAGGTTGTCGGCTCACGACCTCTGGCGGCTTTGCAGGCACTCTTCCCTCTTCAGTGCCGGACATCTGCGCCTGGCACTGCAATTCCTTCCTCAGAACCATTCCCTAAGCCTGCAATGCAGCTAATAGTAGAAGATGCGGCTTTGCAAACACACCCCATGTTTACTGCACTGTGTTCACTTCACAGCTGACTACTTTCCATTACTATAAACACCGTCTCATAACAAATCTGTGCCCTGCCTGGGCGGCTTAATCACAGCACCACTTCACCCGGCCTGGTTCTCACGCGCCATGGCCACCACCACTTCCCCGTGACCGCGACCACTCCAGCTCGCATGACCTGTGTCTCTGCTTTGCAGCTCCCAGACGGCGGTTCTCAGCAGTAGCTGGTAGCACGCATGACGCCAGCCTCCCTCTGCTAGCGATACTACTGCAACCTCACCGTGTGGTAAATCTCGGCTTTGAGAGATCTTCTTCGGTAACATGGCCGCTGCTGCACGCCATTGATTCGCTTGACCTGGGAAATCGTCACTGTTGATTACGACGCGATCTGTCTTAACATGTCGGCAGTGAGCACGAGCTCAGTCCGCGGTTGCGCGGTCACGTTGAACGCGATGTGGCGGCACAGCTCTACGCATTGTTACTCTGGATCTTCTGCCGGGTCACCATGGCTGGTCGATCTGCGTCGTGCGGCGCCGGCAGCCTGCATTACCGCCTGCAACGCGCTCAGTCTGCCTCGACTCGACGCGTCGCCGACTGGCGTGCTTTCGTACGTGGGCGGTGTGTGCGGCTGTCTCCGATTCACCTGATCTGGTCATCCATCTGCGGCTGGACACTAAATCGTCTCTAGTCTGGCATGGCACTTCGAGCCCAGTCGGCTCAGCCAGCCTGTGTGCCCTCGTTCAGCGCCTGCTGACGGCCTCGATTACAGGGTGCCGGCGCATTCTACGCCTGGTCGAACTACCCGAATTCCCAGGCATCGACGCCAACTCGGCGTCTGCAGCGCTAGCGTCGAATGAGCGGACAGTATCGACAACGTTTCTCATCGTCTGGCCATTCTGCCGACCTCGTGGTGCTTCTGCGTTCGATCCTCCGCCATGCGAATCACTGCAATTTGAACACCACGGCAATCCGCCTGAGCTGAATCAACCTCTCAGTAGCGATCGTGGATCGCCTTCTTCCATCATGTCCCAACCGCGGCGACTTTGCTCACAGCACTGGAAATAGAGAGACAATGATCGAGGGATGCTGGGCAGCGGAGCTGGAACTCAAACCACGACTTGCAGGCTCCCATAGGCACTGGGGCTCATACAGAGGCCGGGCAGATCTCAAATCAGCGTGAGCGCCTGGGTTGAAGCCTCCCGATCCCAGCCTGTGTCACAACCTCCAGGAGTTCGATGGCAACCTGATATCTATTACAGTGGATTTACCCAGGTGTTAACGGCTTTGGACACTCTTTCAAACCAGAAGTATCCGCCCTGGAACAGTGTCTATATCAGAGACCTATTCCACCCAGTCTCATTGCAATCGATATTTACGCCATTATGAAGACAGCTCACTCACGAGATCTTTTGCTTACTTCTCAAAGAAGCAGTCAAGAAGACTAGATGACTGCAGAAACGTGCATCCACATTATTCTTTTGTTTATTTATCTTTGAAAATAATAGCAAGATCATTTTCAATCTCAGGAACATCAACTATTACTGACACTCTGACAAAAACCTTTAAGTCACATGCCTGACATGAAACAGTCACGGGCCTGCTACCGGCATAAGACAAATATCGAGAACTAGCACCTGTCGACTGCCACTAGCACAGCGTAATTTAGGATGGGCACGACTGGACTGTTGGCCGGAGCGTTTATACATTTAACACCCAGATGATCAAACTCAAAACTCAGCCACTTACACGAAACTCTTACGAAGGTTCATCGAGACGAGTAACAAGCAGGAGTTCACGGGACTGTGGGCATATAACACGGATGCGATGATCTCCACGTGTTTGACACTACCATGACCA